>Ga0190367_1000271_pt1 | contig 39432 bp, 53 predicted proteins | sample 4872181011_MG_FD_171838 | JGI IMG/M metagenome (GOLD analysis project Ga0190367, IMG submission 171838) | Hydrothermal vent microbial mat bacterial communities from Southern Trench, Guaymas Basin, Mexico - 4872-18-10-11_MG | ecosystem: Environmental > Aquatic > Marine > Hydrothermal vents >... | reverse complement strand
CGAATTCTAGTGTGTGTGGGGATGGGTTAAATAATACATACTAATACTATACATGCTTGAACATGTAGAAATAATACAAATTCTAAACTACCAAACAAGAAACGAATCACTAACAACACACCTAACATGAAACGCAGATAAACCATCAACAGAAACTACATTTGCTAATCGTTATGTATTTATTGATGATTGTTTACTTTCATATGGGGGTTATGTATCGTAGGAAGTATGTTCGTAAATTTAGTGGTAGGGGTAAGGTGTTGTTTAGAGTTTGTGCTTGTGTTGTTGTTGCGGTCTTGGTTTGTTTGGTGTTTATTGCATATGCAGGTAATGATTATAGTGTTGTGGTGAAAATTATTAAGGATTTTGAGAAGAAGGTTATGGAGGAGTTTTCAATTATTCATTATGAGCATCAAGTGATTGTTAGTTATCTTGCTAACATAGACTACCATGTTCATCAATTAATGAGTATGGTAGAATCATCTACACTTGCAATTATATGTACTGTCGTGCTGTTTAGTGTAGTAATTATAGTGCTTATAGCATTAACAACATGGGTAAAGATAAAGACATACTACGATACGCTTGAAGATATGATAATAATAATGAGAAAGAAAGAAGAAGAGAGGAAAGAGAGAAAGTAGGAGTTGGAAAGGGAAGGAAGGAAGAAAGTTAGATTTAAGACTGTCCTTGAGTATCAATTACTTTATTTTCATCAAGATCAAGATATAAGTTAGCTTTGTAACCATAGTTTAATGCATGTATTATTGCCGTTTGAATAAATTTATCAATGTCTTGATTCATGTATTTGAAAGCAATTAGATATTTCACTTTAATTCCGATTGATGCAAATACAAGTTTTTCATTAACTAATAATCCAACTAATTTGAACGAATTGTAATTTCTAGTTACTAAATTGCCAATTACAAACACATTATCTGTAAGTACTATAGCTTTAACATTATCATGTACTGATAAGTCATGAGGTATTAATGTATTTTCATCTTTCTCATAGAGTTCATATGCAGTAAATAGTTTTGGTCTGAACTGTGATACAAGCCTTAAGTCATTCATTACTTTCGAGTGAATATTAGCCTTAACGATATATTCCTTAGGTATGACTGTTTCATTGACTTCTCTCAAGACTTCATACTTCTCTTTATCGAAATATGCATCAATGTAAACATAACCGTACTCGTTACCTTTGTACTTGTAAGTTCCTATCAAGACTAATGGTCTTTCTGAAATCATTCCTCTTTCCACGATTTTTATTCTTCTTTCTGTTTCTTCAATTTCTTCAATCTCTTTTTCGATATGCTCCAATTCTTTCTCTACTTCGATGAAGTCAAACCCAATCATGGTTTTCACCTTCTTGCAACTTCTATTATCTTAAGTGCACCTTGTGGTGTTAATTCGGCTTTGAAGTAGTGCTTACTGATTTTCTTGAGTGTTTCATTTTCCCCATGAATCATTACTGATATTAATTCAATGTTGTTTCTTCTCAATTCTTCAGCAAGTTCTTCATCAACTTCATCTTCACCATCAGTTATTAATATGATTGTGTTAGTGAATTTGCTTAGTCCTTGCTTTGCTATGTCTTCAATAGCTGTGCGAATTGCATGAGTTATGTTAGTTCCGCCATCACTTATTACCTTGAGTATATGTTCAACTACTTCTTCGGGTTTTTCTAATGGTTTGTTTGGATATACTCTAGTGTCGAAGAATCTTAAAAAGAACTTCCTTCTTCTCATTTTTGCTAATTTATAAATAGCTAAAGCTACTGAGCGAGCCCATACTGTCTTGATACCTTCCATTGAACCACTTTTATCAATTAAGACATAATACGCACCTTCAATTGTTCTTTGTTTCTCTTTAGCTAAAAATCCACTAGAAGCTAACTTGTAGTAGAATAGTTCATCATCATGAGCTAATTCTCTAGGAATAGCATATACAGGGTTACGTGTTGTTCTATATCCCGCAAGTTCTTCACCATACTTATCTTTCTGCTTCTTGATACTTGCAAATCTTGGTAAGGAATCTATTAGCTTCTTAGCATATGATATGATTTCATGTACATTATGAACATGAAGTATCCTATTGCTTAAATCTAGCAATTTCTCGAAAGTTCCTAGTTCATCACCTTTACCGTGAACTATTGTATCCAGTAATTCTTTAGCTCTTTCAGTCTCTTTCTGTGCATATTGATTTGCTAACTTCATCATGGTTTGGAAAGCATTTTGTCTAGACATCTTGTTAGCTGTTTTACCATCAATATAGTTCATAGATTTCATTTGTGTTAATTGAGAATTGAGCATAGTATTACTTGTCGTATTGTTCATGAGGTTTTGTAAAGCCATGTTGGTTAATTGATTAAGGGTTTGTTGTGCTTGATTATTTCCTTGATTTGCAGATTGTAATAAATTACTAAAACTACCAAATCCACAACATGACTGTTTTAATGAATCATCAACATTCATATTACCATTAATAATGTTGTTGAACATGTCTTGCATTTCATCCTTAAGAACTTGAAGAATAAATTCTGCAAGTTTGTAAGCATAGAACTTGCTTAATTCAGAATTGAGCATGGTTAATATTCTTGCTTTTCTATAGTCTTCAGAATCTGTATATTTCTTCATTTCTTCGAGTGCTCTATTAAGTACATCGTCTTCATTCTTATCACGAAGTAATGGTGATAATGAATAGTGCAAGTAGTATGAATCACCAACAATATATTGAACTTGAGGTGAATTATTGAAAATGGTTTGTAGGTCTTCGGGTAATTCCTTAGCAATTTCCCTAAGTGTCATTAAGTAAACTTTGTCTTGATTGGTGATATTTAGTAGATTGTTGTAGAGTTGAGTGTTGCTCATGATTATTCACCAAATAGTTCTTTCTTCTTTCTCTCAATGAATGCTTTGACTTCTGAATCTAATTCCTTAAATTCTCTTAGGTAACTTAAGATTCTTGGATTCTTGCTCTCAAGAACATTCTTTAAGCTTAATAATGCATTCTTTCTTGCTTCGACTAATGCTTTAAGTGTCTTTGTATCGTTTGATTTTTGTGCTTCATCGTATATTCTTCTTAGCTCGGCGATTACATTTTGAAGTCTTTGTACTTGTTCAGCAATTGAAGATAACTTAGCTTCCATTATGACTTCTTCAACTTTTTGAACATCATCTTCGCTATGAATTGCACAGTATCTTAGAGCGTCAGCTAGTGAGTCAAGACTTACATCATTTTCATTATATAGTATTGATATTGCACTTGCTATTTTGAGAATTTTTGGCATTCTTCTATCTGACATTTCAACTCCTCTTTGTTTTAATAATTTTCTTGCTTCTATGAGTTTTTCCTTTAGTAGTTGATTATTCTTGGCTTTGTAGTATCTTTCTATGACAATGGTTTGTAATTGTCTTATTTCTTCAATGCTTATTATTGGTTTTTCATTACTTCCATTACCCATGAATTTTTGATATTCATACTCAATTGCTGAATCAATAAGTTTTTCCCATGCATCCTCAGTAACATATCTTACAAATACACGAACTAACAATCTATCATAAAATGCTCTATCTTCTTCATCTGTACTTATCTCATTTGATGCTGTATAAACAGCTAACCAATTAACGTGAATTATTTGGTCACCATATCTGTAAATACGTTCATTAAATACATTGAGAAGTGTATTTCTTATTGCTGAACTTGATTTGAAAATTTCATCTAACATCACAATGTCTGCATCTAGGGATGTGTTTTGAATCATCCTTTGAACCTTGCCTTCACGATAAGCCTTAACATCTAAAGCTCCAAATAGTTCATCTGGTTCGGTATATCTTGTTAGTAAGTAATAGAAGAACTTACCACCTACATGTTTTGCAAGTTCTGAAATTAACATGGTTTTTCCAGTACCTACATCACCAACAAGTATGCATGTTTCACGTGCAAGTAGGGTTGAAAGTACAGCATGGATTTCATTTTCACGCTGAACTAATCTTGTAGCTAGGATATTTCTTAGTTCGAGAAGTTTTGATATGAGGGTATTTTGATTTGGGGTTTTTCCGTTCATGTTGGTAGTTTTTCTACTCAGAAATTTATAAGCTTTACTGCATATGTAGGTAAATGATTTTTATGTTATTGTGTGTATTTTTCTAGATAGAATGGGTCGTATCTTGTTATGGTGTGTGTTTCTTTTTCTTCTTTGCTTTTTACTACCATGTATGGTTTGTAGCCTAGTGCTCTTAGGTATGCAATTATTGAGCGTAGTTTTTCTGTTTGTTCTTCTTCAAGTGGTTGTAATGAATGTATAATGACTATAGAGTATAGTTGATTGTTAATGTAGTGAAATCCTATGCCGTATTCTAGACATGGTATGTCGTAGTCGTAGAAGTAATGTGTAATTAATGATGGTGGTTCGATATCTAAATCCCACTTGAACTTATCAATACTATCAACATAGTTCTTTTCACTTGATAATGATTTGAAGAAATAATAAACACGGTTAATTATGCTTAAATCTTCATTATTACTTATTGGTCTTATGAGAATGATTGTAAATTTCATAAACATAACCATAACTTAATCACCTTTCTCTTATGCATATGTATTGATTGAATTTAAATTTATTCATATGTACTCACTTTTCATTCTTCTTTGCAGAATTCATTATATAGGTTAATTAGTTTTTGACATATGTTTTTCCATTTTTCATAGAGTTCTGGATATTTTTCATGTAATTTAAGTAGCATGAGACAGTATGTTAATGTTTTTGTAATGCTGTAACAGATTGCTTGTGATAGTCCTTTTTTCTCTACTATGTCTGCAAATTCTCTTAATTTTTCATATATTACTTTATCCATCTACATCACTTTTTTGCAGTATTCCTCTACGTGTTTGTAGATTTCTTTGTAGTTTTGAAGTTCTTTGCATAAGTCCTTGATGTATTGCTTGGCTTTTTCATACTTTCCTTTCTCAATCATTACATATGCAGGTAATGTTAGTGCTTGAAACATTGGGTGAAACATTCCTAGCTTAATGTCTATTTGTGTAAGGATTTTGCGAAGATGTATTTCAGAATTCATCTACATCACCTTTTTTGTAATTATGTACTTGTACTCTATGTTTTTGATTTTGACTATGCTTCTAATTATGTTCATTATTTTCTTAATTTCATCAATTGCTTGTTTCTTGTCGTTTAATGATTCATTAAATGTTTTACTTATGTCTCTTTGTATAATTATGAGTGAGTTAATAACAGCTATTGTTACGTTTTTTGTCTCAATTATATCAGTAAGAAAATCTTCAATATATACATCATTTTTTGTTAATTCATCTTTGAGTATTCTAGATATGTGTAATGGATCGTTTTTAGACTCATATACTATGCGGATTTCAAGTAAACTACCTTGCAAGTTCTTCATGAGTATTTACTAATTAATTAGCTAAATAAATAGTTTATACACAGTATAACTAATGTATTATGTGTATATGTTTTGAATAATTGAAAGTAACGAATTGTTGATCAAACAGTCAGTCGAAATATACGAAAAACATAGAATTCATATGCAAGTAATGAGAGTTAAAGAGAAAGAAAAATTTGAGAGAAAGAAAGAGAGAAGGAGAAGGAAAAGGAAAGAAGAAAATAAGAATTGAAGAAAAAATGTTAGGATTGAGTTTCTAGTCTTCTAAGCTCATTCTCAAGTTTTGATATGATTTGCTCTAATTCATTAATTTCGCTCATGTACTTTTTGATTGTGCTTTTTGCCACTTTCTGCTCTTGGATCTTTTTCTTCATCTCATTGACATCCATCTTTAATTCTTCGATGTATTTCTTTAATTGATCAATTATGTAGTTTCTTGGTAAGTAAACTTCTAAGACATAAACTTTCCTTTCTGGATAGTTAATTTGCTTTAATAGTTGATTGATGCTATTCATCACATTATTTAATCCGTCAATGTAGAACTTGAATTCATTATCTGGAATTGATGATGGAACTAACCATCCAGTCAATGAGTTAAATGCAAATTTGCGTAGAATATTGTAAAATGAACTTCTTAAAGATTGTAACTTCTTGCTTACATCATATGCGTGGAATTCAATCTTTGCGCTTCTGGATTTTTCATCCTCATGGTATTTGGTAGCTATAAACATTGACGGTATTTCAAATGCAATTACACGGTATCTTATAAGACCTTCATCCATTAAGGTTTTTTCAACTATTTTCTTGACTTCTTCTTCTGAAAGTTCTTCTTTCTTTTCCTCAGTCTTCTTTTCTTGAACTTTTTCTTCAACCTTAGCTTCAACTTCTCTTTCCAATTTTTCCATTTCTTTTAATTCTTTTTCTAATTCTGATTCTTCAATTATTTTTTTATCCCCGTTCATGTTGGTAGTTTTTCTACTCAGAAATTTATAAGCTTTACTGCATATGTAGGTAAAGAAGTGTTTTGAGGGTTTTTCTATTGGTCATTGAGCGTTTAGTTTTTATACTGTGTGAGTATGTATTCTACACAGTATGTATAGTGTTAGGGTTTTGAAACGTGAGTATGAGGGGTGTGTTGATCTTGTGAGGAAGTCTAAACATAGATGTGCGTTTTTTAGGTCTCACACGATTAATCGTTTGATTGTTCTTCCTAAGGTTAAGGGTCAAAGGTTTCCTAGCTGTGATGAACTTGAGTTGCCTAGTGATTGTTTTGAGGATGTTGTTATTGATCGTGATGTGCTTTCTAGACTTGTTCATGAGGTTTTAAGTTACATTAATTCTCATGAGGATAGTAATAGTGAGGTTTCTAGAACGAAGGTTTCGAGATTGAGATTGCTTCTCGTTTGGCTTTATTCTAAGCTTTGTTCTGTTTCTTCACATCATTGAGTTTTGGTATTATTATCAATATGTGCTTGTATTTCTTTATTTTTACTACATGTTCTGATTCTAGTTCTTTCAATGCTACACGTATCAATGTTTCTGAACATTTTAATTCATTTTTAATTTTCTTGATTATGTATGGAGCTGTGCATTGATGTTTAATTTCTTTCAATATTTCTATTATTTTCTGCTTAACTATTGGTCGTAGATACTGTATTCGTGCCATTACTGTCTAGTTAATTATCTACAATTTATATTTAGTGAGTGATTTATAGTTGATGTAACTAATCATACAATTGTATGGTTAGTAAGAAGTATGCTAGAGGTAAGAGTCTTGAGCTTTGGCTTGTTAATGAGTTGAGGAAGAGAAACATTATGGCTTATAGGATTAGTGGTAGTGGTATGGTTAGGTGTGATGATTTTTCGTTCTATGGTGTTGCTGATGTGATAGCATATGCAAGTAATGTTAGTAAGCCCATAATTTTTCAATGCAAGAATTGGAAGTGCAAGTTTCCAGAGCTTCGAAGTGATGAAAAGAGAAGGATTGAAGAATTAATGAAGCATCATAATGTTATTGTATGTTTTTGCTATAAGTATCGTGGTAAGTTGTATTTTGCAACTTATGAATTGAGAAAGAAGCAAATGTACTTTGAGAGTCTTGATGATTTGTTGAAATACATATGCAATCCAAGTAATGCTCCTAAGCCTAAAAGATTGATCAACATTAAGAGAATTGCTGATAAGGTTTAGTCATTATCTTTCAATTTCTTTGTCAAATTGTTGGTCTAACAGTCAATCGGATTGTACGAATTTTATGAGAGAAAGAGTGTGGTGTATATACTAATTATTAAATATATATCTAATTATCTACTTATTTAGTAGTTTATTCTGCATTTATTTTGAATGGTTCGTGGTGGTTCATGGGGAATCATTTATGGTGTTCATGTTTTGTGTCTCTAGTATGTGTTTTCTATGTTTTCTGTCTGTTACAGGTTTATGATGCTTCTTTTACGGGTTTATGGTGTCTGTGTTGTGGGGGTCATTCGGGGGGTTTGAGTGTTGTCATTGTTATGATTTTTGTGATTGAATGTTGTAGTTTCTTTAATATGCCTAAACCAATCATTGATATGATTATTAGGTATAGTCCTATCCATTCATGACCGAATAGTAATTCACTTAGTTCTAGATCAATCATGTAGCATACTGCATGTTGTAGTAGTAGTGCTATTCCTATTCCCAAAATGATGTAGCATATTCTTGCAAGTTCATTATAGTTGAGGTGTGCAATATTCATTATCTTCAATAGTCTATGTGGATTACTTGCTTCTCTATATGCTTCTCTACTTGCCTTGTAATGCTGTGCTAGGTAGTATGAAGTTATCGCTGTTACTAGAGAGACAAGTATGATTTCTAGAGGCTTTGTATATTCTTCATGATTTGTTATGCATAGTATGGTGTATGATGTGAATGTAAGTATGAGTGTTAGTGAAATTACTATTAATCTTTCGCTAAACATGGATCACGTTCTTGAAGTTTTTACAAATTAATGCTAGGTCACGTTTTGACATATATTTCTTGTCTTCACTATGTTGTTTAATGATGTTCTTTACTTTCATATGCAGTTTGAGTAGTTCTTCATTTATCCACAATTCATCAAGCTTGTAGATGCCTAGGTATGCATTATAGATTAGTTTACCCACGTTCCATGATGTCTCATTTATGTTTATCTTTGGTAATCTATCTATTGATGATATTGTAGTATCAAGTGTTGTCTCTATTAGTCTCCATTCACCTAGGAGTCTTGCACATACCCATGCATGACCACCAAGCCATTCTACTTCATCATCTTCTCTCATATAGACTTCACCAATCACCCATAATGATTCTACGTTTTTGAGAAGTAATCCAGTATGCATTAGTGTAGCTGAATCTTCACAATCTCCACAGTTGTGTACTATTGCTCCACCGCTCCAAAATGCGTGTGGATTGTCTATATTAATATCAACTACTATGTTTGGTGAATAGTTTGTATATTCTTTCACTCTAACTATCTTTCTACTATGTGGGTATTGTCTATCTTTTACAAATGCACCATATTTAGATAATAATTCACATACTTCTTGTCTTGCATTTCCTCTATAGAATCTTACTTCTAAATCATTAACTTTATGTGATATTATGTATGGTTTTAAACCAAGTTTGTATCCAAGATATAGTAATCCAGTAGCTAATATTTTACTTGATGTATGCATTTTATCGCCTTCAAGATAACCACATAAGAAACCTAACGTTCCTTCTTCATTAGCGTGAAGTATTTTGTATGGTATTCTCTTATTTCTTAACTTGGTGTATATTCTTTCTTCTACGAATTTACATAATGCTCTTAATGAACCTCTTACATTACTTCTAGCTTGTAATGTGTATAGAGTTTTCTTTCTTTCACCTAAGTTTGTTTTTACACCTTTTTTGAAACATTCATATTCCTTAATTTCAAATTCTATTGACCTTGTTTTACCTAGCTTTCTTTCTTCTATGAGTCTTTCAAGTACTTTCTGTGCTTTTTCTAGTACTTTTTCATTAGTATTGTATATTCTAAATATTGATTTTTTACTAGATACATAACCTTCAGCTACAAGTAATCCCCATATCCAACCTTCATCAAAATCAACTTCAAATGTCTTGTTAAACTTATGAGCAATAGACTTTATCATTAAGTGTGATGACATTTCGTTATTGTTTGTAAATTCTTTAGCTTCTATGAATGATACATAACTGTTTTTGTCAAAGAATGCTACTTTATGGTCGTATGTTAAATCTACAGCACCAAATTCAGATACTATTCTTACTATATGTCTATCATTTTTACTAACATTTATCCAATTTATTCTACTAAATTCAGTTGTACTTGAATGCTTTGGTCTTATACCTTTAAATACATACGTATCTGTATATGTACAACATATACCATTTCTTTCTGTGGTATCTAATACAGTATCTAGATTTGGTATAATATCGGCAATTTCAACTAAATCACAATACCCGCCATTAAAATCTGTTACAAGTATTGGTGAATCTAAAGTTAAACACTTTAACCATGCTGTTTCGCTTGCTTTTTGCCAATAATCTACATTGTTTACAAAGCATTTATGATATGTGAGTATGAATTTCTTGAATGCACAATATACATGTTCATCATTTGGTTTTCCAAGCCATGTTAATGGATACTTAATTTCCTTGATCACTTTGTTAATTATTGATAATTCATCAACACATTCTCTAAAGAAGTCCTTGACTTGTAAACTATCCTTGTCGAATAGTTCTAGGATGTGCATTTTGACGTTTGGGTAGCGTTTGAATCCTATGTCAAGATCGTATGGATTGATTATGTCTATTGGATACTTTATCCATCCCATATGTTTATTAGTTTATTGGAACTGAAATATTAAAATAACAGTTATTTTTCCTTGATCAATTGTTCATGAAGTTTTATGCAGTTTTCATCATCATTACATATGAATTTTAAGTATTCTTCACGTGTCTTGAATTCGAAGAATATTACTGCTTTCATGTTAATCGTTACTGAATATTGTTTTTAGGTGCTTTTTCCATGATCTTGGATATAGCTTCATTAGTTCTCTAAGTTTTAATGCATATTTTTCGAGTTCGATTGGTGTTTTTGGTATTTGCTTTATTATTCCGAAATGTACAAGTATGTTTATTTCTTGTGCATATGTTCTGTAATGTTTAGGATATATTCTAGATATTTCACTTATCAATCTTTGCTTCTCTATGTATTTTTCATCATCATAATATGCTTTATGTTCATACAAATGTGGAAAGATTTTTGCTAGTTTTCTTTCACCAATGTATTCATCTTCAATTACTTCTACATCTTTCTCTATTACTTCTACATCACTATCTATTATTTCTGCATCTTCTTCAATGACTTCTACATCACTATCTATGGGTTCAAATCTTGATTCATCAACGAATATTTTTGGTTTTGTCATGATTATTTTATATTTTTTCAGTTCTGTCTTTATATTTCCTATGAGTATGTATTTATTTCTTGTGACTACATATGTATTTCCATTATCATCAAAGTCTAGTTGTAGATTTTCATTCATGTATGGTAAAATATTGCTTATATTGTCTTCAACCATTTTTCTAAGAATTCCTACTATTTCTGATTGTTTTATTTTCAATTCCTTTGCTATCTTTTCTATTTTAGGTGTTACTTGAAGTTGAAGTTTCATCTCTTAACACCTTTCAGCTCTGTCTTTATTTGTGCTATTAATGTTCTAAGACTATTTAGTTTATCTCTCACATTATGAATCATATCTACAAGTATTTTATCACGTATTACATTCTTGTCTTTAATGATTTTTGATAATTCTTTATTGTACTTGAATAGTAAGTTCTCATGATACTTTGTTGATGGTAGTATTGGTAGTTGTCTTGAACGATATGCATTGTAACATTCAGTTAAGTCATTTATGATTCTATCTAATTCATCACTCATTTGTTTAAGTTTGTCGTAATACATTTCTCTAGTTATTTCTACTTTTTCAATTTCTACATCTAGTTCATATGATTGTGTATTTGTTTTTGTTAAGTATTTAGTTGTGCTTATTTGTGATGTTGATTGTGATGTTGACCGTGATAATCTTTCAATTATTTTTTCAATCATTTCATTGAATAATGATTGTATAATGTTCTTTATGTCATTAATGTTTATATTGTTAATTTCTTCTAATTTGTCAATTATTTTTTTCTTATAGTCTATTAGTGATTCAATTATTATTGTTAGTTTCTTGTCTATATTGTTCATTTTTGTGATCCATTCTTCATGGAATTCTTTATTCAATTCTTCACGAAATTTATCTATCTTGTATTCTATTCTTTCTATTTTTTCATTAATGTTGTCTATACTTGATTTTATTTCTTCGACAAATGTTACAATGTCTTTACCGATCATTTCTTGAAGTTCTTTAACAGCTTGTATCATAATTCGTAGTGACTCTATGAATGATGTTGCACCTTTTTTTGCACCAAGTTCCTCTATGATTCTTGCTGATTCCTTATCAATCTTGCCATGAATGTACTTGTACTTATGTGGTTCGTATCGGTAGCGTGGCATTACTATGATTAAGCCTATGTAATTTATATTGAAAATAGTTATTTTAACTAGACTTTTATGATCTATTTTTTCTCTTTCAAAGATTACTTGATTGAAAAAAGAGAATAAGTACAATGATTTAAAAGACTTTTTAAATCATTCTTGAACTGTAATTGAAATATCATTCTATAATTACTATTCTATATTAGAGAGAGTGAGTGCCCACCCCCCTTTTTAAAGGGGGGTTTATAAACCCGTAAACGTTTACATGATATGGTATGGTGCCAAAAAAATTACCATATTTCCGTTCTCTTTCTGTCTTAGAGTACAATTGTAAAGAGTTAAATTTACCATTTTTATCTTAAATTAAATGAATGGTGAATTTTCTCTGTTTACCATTACTTTATGTATTAAAGAAAGTGGAAATATGGTTATTTTTTTGGCACCACAAAATTCTTAAAATACCTTTTGGTTTTAAATTTAAGATAAAATATCTGGAGCGGTTGAGAGTAGAATATACTATATAATAATTAGTATATACTATACTCTTTTTGAGATAAAATAGCTTAGAAACAATTTTTAGGAATGAATAATCTTATCATTAAAATTTGACAATTATGGAATGGTTAGCGGGGGTGTTTTTATTTTAAATTATTAATCCTTTTCCTTCTTTTGTTGATTTTTTATCCTCAATTTTACCATGCTTTATGTCGTAAATTTTGAGTTCAATATCTGCAATCATGTTTTTGAGATGTTCTCTAATGTATTGTATAATTTCGTTCTTTTGCTGTTCAATTGTTTTTCTAATCATCTCTACATTATAGTCCTTGTAGATCTCTAACTTGTAATTGAAGAATTCATCAATATGTTGAATAATTGAGCAATATAGTGCTATAATTCTTTCCTTGATCTCTTCTAGTCTAGATATGTTATTCATTCTGTTCTATTCTACCATCAAGTTAATGAAGCTAATGATTAAAAAACCATTACCTGCATATGCACGTAAAGAGACACCAACATCATGAAGAATATAAATACCTAACACTTAAAGACACTAGAGTAAAACTTTTATAATACCCTACATAATACTCAAGTATGCCTAAAACAAAAGCTAAAGAAAAAATGATACTAATAAGTGTACATATCCCTAGACAAATGCTTGAAGAACTTGATGAACTTGTAAAGAGAGGAACATTCCCATCAAGAAGCGAAGCCATAAGAGTAGCCATTAGAGATCTACTAATACGTGAAGGATCACCATCATATGCAAGAACAGAAAAATCATCAACCACATTCTTCATAGGTAGATAGTAATGAGAATCCAAGATATTGTATTTCTATTTTGGAAAAAACTTGTAAAAACAATTAACAAACAAAACAATCACTAGAGGTAGAGAATATGCCCATCATTATAAAATGTTCAAGCTGTGGATACATTTTCGGACAAACAACAAACCCCAACTCAATCCATGAAATCTTGAAAAAATATGGATACAGATGTCCATGTTGCATGTCACTCATTGACAAGAACGCAAAAGCATGGAAAATAACCGTAAAAGCAATAAAAACAGTCGAAAAATGGTATGTAATTCGTAAAGACGTCATATATGATGGTGATGGAAAAGTTGCAAAACTAGAAGAAAAAGGAATAGTAGCAATAGTTGAAAAAATGGAAAACGGAAAATACTCAGTACTATCACCATCAGCAAGCGGGCGATTATTAATACTTGATAGTTTTGAGCAAATATATGACATAATAACAACAATAGCTAGAGTAGAAAGCTATAGAGACATAGATGAGGAAGGAAACATACCAACCGCAATATACGAAATAGTAAGAGCATAGGTGAAAACATGATAATCGCAAAAATTGTTATAGGAATCATATGCATAATGCTACTATTAATATCGTGGCAACTATGCATAGCACTAATACACTCAATACCAAACAACCCATTAACAAATGCTCAAGAACTCAGACAAAACCTATCAGCAATAGTGCATGTAATATTCCTAATGCTGACAGCAATAACAATACTCACAATAGCATCATGGAAACCATAAAATAACTAATCAAAACTATACCTCACATTTTCAAAATCAACCTCTCTCAACTCTTTACCACAAAATGGGCACTTGTAATTTATCCTCTTAAGCAAATTATTAACATACACCTTAACATTCACAAGATACTTAACGACAGCAATAGCCCTACCACAATACTTGCATATGAACTCAACATTAGACCTAGCATACGGTCTATCAAACTCAAACACAACATCCTCAACAATAACGGGCTCACTAACCATACAACAAACACTAACAACTGAAAGGGTTAAATAGGGTAACGCTTAAAAACAAAAACATAGACTACCACGTAATGAGCACTAAAAATTCTAACACATTAAGAAAAGAAATTCAAAAAATGGAAACATTAGAAAGAGAATTACAAGAAGGAAAACCAAAGACAATCAAGATAGACTACGAAACATGGCTAAAGTTACAAAATCTTTCAAAGAAACTAAATGTTACCATTAAGGATTTACTTGCATATGCAGTAGAAGTACTTGAATGTTTTGAAAGTGAAGAATGTTTCCAGAAACGCTTTTGGTATGTCTTCAAATTCATAATGTCATATGCTCAGTATCGTTATGCTTTCTATGATTTCAAGCAATACAAGAACGAAAACTATGTAAAATATCAGCTACAGAAGAGGCTTGAAGAAATTGAATCAAGACTAAAAGTTAATGCTGAAGAATTAAGAAAAGCCATTAAAGACTTAGAATCAGTTAATGGAGATGGTAAGAAACTTGCAGAAATTAATGATAAGATTCGCAAGTTCCTAATTAATTTACTCATTCCATGATCTTATTGTTTTAATATTTCACTTGTTAATTCTCCAGCTCTCTTTCTAATTTCTTCCATTATTCTATTTAGCATTTGTTCAAGCTCCTTAGACTCTTTTTTCCATTCCTCTAAAGTTTCAATAAACTCTTTCGTAGGTATTAATTGAACCTTAACATTTAAACCCCAATAATCAATCTCTACCAACACCTTGTAGGGAAGATTGTATAATCTAATTCTTGACTCTAAATACCTATGTATTTGATCAAGAACATCAAAAGTCTTATTAATAGTGTTTCTAATCTCCCAAAACTTCTTCTTAAGCTCAAGCTTTCTCTTCTGTTCATCACTTTGAACCTGAACTTGCAAATCCTTATGTTCACCCTTCTTTTCAATTTCACATACCGTTGAACTTTCCTTTCCCACCATATGGTAACCATATTCACAGTATGTATTGCTAAAAATAATAGTAACGTTCAGAATCTCAAACACGGATAACATATGCCATACAGAAACTACGATAAGAGAGTAAAAGCATACGACCTAACAGTAATACCAGATGTAGTTAGAACAAAGTTCGATGCCAAAAAGAGCTTCATGTTAGATCAGCAACAAGAAATGCAGAAAATATTAACAGACGTTGAAATCAAAGTAAAAGAAATACTTGATGACGCTGGAATAGTTGGAAACTTCAGAATCCCATACCTCAACTACGCTAGAGCATTGATAAGAGCAAGCGGTCACCAACACGGAATCGCCCTTAGAAAAGTAGCCACAGCCGAAAAATCCAAATTCGTAGCACTCGGTTGCGACCCAGAAATCTTAGACAAAATCACTGAAGTAGTCATTGGAGCATTAGCATACTAAGTTAGTTAAAAACAACCCAAAACCCAAAATCAAAACCCCCATTTTTTCCATCTTCATCCTAATCAATTATTTCTTCATACCCATAACTTGCATATGAATTCCATACAAACCCCAAGAAGCAAAACTTAAAAACCCCACAAGTAGAAAACCTACACATGGCAGTTCAAACCCAAGCCCAAAAAATAAAAGCAATCCTAGTATCAAGACATGAATTGCTAGAAGCCCAAAAGCTAGCTTTGTCAAAAATCAATATCGAAATCATTGAACAAATAGCTCAAATACCAAATGAACCACAAGAACTTCAAAAATGGGCTAGTGAGAAGAAAGCACAAGGAATAACCGCTATAGTAACTGTGGCACTACCGCCACATCTTTTAGTGCAACTCCAGAGATTCTTCAACATCTTCATTTTCAAGATGAAACAAATAGCATTAGTGCAAAATGAGGAAGAGGCAAAAAAGTTAGTAGCTGAGAAGCCTTCACATAGAACTTTCCTATTAGGAAGACAAGGTGAACCAATAAGAGTCATAGAATTTGAAGCCTTAGTAAAAACTCAAATTGAAATCAAGGAAGAAGTAGTAGCAACCGCATAATTACAATCCCCTCTTAAAAACCATGTCAAAACTTCCTCTTTTCTTATCCTCCAAGAAAGCCAAATCTATAGATTTATTCAATAAAATTATTGAAGTTTTAAAGGATGAAATTGAATCTTGTGGAAATGTTAGAAAAATCAGAATATCAATAATTGGTGACAAAGGTATAGAGCACTTCATATTATTTCCAGACAATGTATTAATTGAAGACTAGGTGAAAAATCATCATATATACATTCTAACTTTCAAATCATAAATTCTTAACCATATATTTTTACATCTTTTCTCTCTTATCAATAATGAAGTCCTAGACCAACTGACATTACCTGCATATGTAGGTAACGCTTAAAAACCCCTGAGTAGAAAAACTACCAACATGCTTACTCAAAAACAAATTCAAATAATTCAAGGTAAAAACCCAAACGACCTCATAGTCAAGGGCTATTCAGCAAAACACATCATACTCAAGAATGCCTTAAAGTACAAGTACGTTATAAATGTTGAAGTAATTGACAAGCTAATAGAAAAGGCATATCTATTAGGAGTCCTTGAGGAAAGAAACAATTGTTACATAATTTTCAATGCAAATACACTTGTTGAAGAATTAATCAAAGAACAAGAAGCTAAAGCCGAAACTAAAGTTAAAGAGAAGAAAGTGGAAGAAAAAGTAATTGAAGAAATAGTCGAGAATGGAACATTCATTTACGAAATAACTATTACACCAAAAGGCGGTGAAATAATGATTAAGTGGAATACCAATAATGTTAAATCAAGCAAAATATATGAAACTTCAGACTATAAAGTTGAGAGAATCATTGAAGAAATTGAGAAGGATATGGAAAAATTAGAGAATATTGAAGACAATATAGAGGAAAGAAATGTTGAGGATTTTGAGGTTGTTGATGATGGTTGTGAGTTTAAGCTTAAATTTAATCTTCAATAATTTTTACTCCATATTCATTTTTTAATATTTCTTTCACTTCTTCACAACTTTTAATAATTTTCTTACTTATTCTAAGTATTAGTGCAATTTCATTTTCCTTAACTTTATTTTCTTCATTTCTTACATTATCTGTCAAAATCATATATACATATTTTTGAGATTCACCACATAGAGTACGCACTTTTCCATACATATTTGCAAGTTTCTCAGTATTATCATATATCATGTCTATTATCATTCTCTTCTTATTACTAACTTTCATAGCTAGAAAAACTACACAGCGAACATATATGTCTTACTAATAATTGACTGCATATGTAATCAATGATTGAAAGTTTATAAATTTCTGAGTAGAAAAACTACGCATGGAAGAGAAAATATACCCAACAAGAAAAGAAGCAGTTCTTCAAATAAATGATATTCTTAATAAGCTTGAGGAAAAAGTTAAGTCTGAATGTGAAAAAGTCATATCGTATTCTGGATTAAAAGCAACAATACTATCTAGAAGATATTGTTCTGAATGGTTTGATGTTAAAGGAAAAGGAATAAACAAATTGAAAATAGGAGTAGGATTCAGATTAGTAATCTTTGAAGATTTTAACAAACTTGAGAAAGAGAAAGTCAATATAAGAATGAGTATTAGGACTCTAAGAAAGAAGATTCAAGAAATAATGCATAAGCATGGTTTAAAGTATTCACAAAAATATGGTTATAGGTTTGAGGTAGAAGCCTACTACAAATACTAGCTCAAATATCCTAATTCTTTCATTTTTTCCTCAAACTTCTTCCTCAACCATGCTTTACTTTTCTTTGCTTTACTTTTATCTATATACTTTGCTAATTGCTTATTTACTTTCAATCCCGTAAAACCTTCAACTCTACTTAACACTTCTATTGGTTTTTCTACAAGTTCATCAAAATTTAGAATCATACATTTAGGATTAGCTCTACATAACTTTACAGCATAGTTTTGCAACTCCATAAATGCAACTATGAATTTTCCTATACAGTCATTTTCATCAACATACTTGTTGAATCTTCTAGAAACTGAATTGTAAATATCAAGTATCCAAAACATGGTCATGTACTTCTCACACTTCACCTTACCATCAACAAGTTTGGCAAGTAACAATTCATTACTAGCAACTTCAAGTGGTAAAACATCTAGAAAAGTTTCTACAGCATCACGCACAATCTGTATAGCTTTACATCCGTATCTATTTATGACTATGTCAAGAATGAGATGCAAGTGACATGACTTAACCATAGACTTCATATGAAAACTATGAATAGCATCAAGAACAATCACACCCCTAAAAGGCTCAAGAACAAAATCATAAACTTGATGCTTCCTAATGAACAAGTCAAGATAAGCACTAGGTAGTTTATGAAAATCATCATAAATAGCCCAACCATGAAGACCATGAACTTTACCCAAACCATGACTCATAATCTCATGAACACATAGAGATGAAGTAGGCTCATGGAAATAGTAAATGTCTGGATTACTTTCCTTCAAAATTCTAGAAACAATAGTAGTGCCCGTACGGTAGAAACCATTAATTATCAATATTATTGGCATGTATTTAATCTCAAACATTAATTATATATGTCAATTCTTGAAAATAATCAACAAATGAGAATAGCAATAGTTCCCTTAAAAGCAGTATCAGTTTTAAATCAAGCAAACCTTATCAAGAAAACAATAGAACATTTTCACCATGATGCAATCATAAAAACATACATAGATGCATTCAAATGCAGACCACCAAACATTGATGGAGTCATCTTCTTCACACTTGGAGCAGTAGCTTTTCTGCAAGAAGTACTTCCACAATACATAATGTGCAAAGCAGAAAAAATAGTGTACGCAACTGTGGAAGGAGTCCCATCAAGAGTCATGATGGAGCATGGAAACTTCGACAAACTAGACATTGTAGCCGTTAGTAAATGGGTAGCAGACCAATTAAGAAAAGCTGGATTAAGTGTCATAGATTGGGTTCACCACGCAATAGACATAGAAGAATCAAAGAAAGCAATAGAGCATGGAGATAAGTTAAGACAAAAACTAGAACGTGAATATCCAAACCGTGTAAAGTTCTTGTATGTTGGTAGAAACGACCCGAGAAAGGGATTGAACATTCTAGCAAAAGCAGTAGAGATGCTGAATGAGAAAGCGAAAGACCAATACATACTATTAACAATAACAGACAATCCCAATGGTGAACTATGGCAAAAAGAAAATGTCAAAAATATTGCAAAGTTTGGAGACATGCCACACTTCATGGTATTAGCATACATGCGTGCATGTGACTACCTAGTATTCCCAACCATGAGCGAAGGCTTTGGATTACCACTGCTTGAAGCAAACTCTGTAGGACGACCAGTAATACATGCATGGATACCCCCACTAGATGAATTTAGCGATAAAACATTCAACTTCGTATTTGACTTTGATGAAATAAAGCTAATCCCAATAAGGACGGGTCAATATTGGGTATTACATGTCTATGACCCATACTACCTAGCCGATACAATGCAATACGCAATAGACATCTACAAAAACAACAAAGACGACTACGAAAAATATTGCGAAATGGCTATCGAACACTCATGGAAATGGGATTACCGTAGAGTCTATCCAAGACTCTTAAGATACGTAGGTCTAGACATAGACCTCTACAAGTGCGAAATCAAAGGTGAATGCATATGAAATTACCAAAACTATTCATAATCATTGAAGGATACCTACCACCAAGACAATTTCAAGGAATGATAATTGAGGAAGAACCATGCACAAGCCTAAAAATGAACAACATATGTTATGAAAAAATAAACAACTACTGTGCACATGACATAATCATTCAAGGAATGAGACATTTCTGTGAACTAATACATGATGCAGTAGCAATAGCACAAACATACGGAATAGACATACATTTAATAATTCCATGTTGGGTAAGGATATACTGCATAAGAATGAAATACCCAAGATGCGGATTAAGATGTTTAAAATCAGTCATATTTTACGAATAGTCTCAACCTTACTCACATAACCAAGTATTAAGAGCTTATTACTAACTTCCTCAACAACACTCATAACATCATTACATGTAAGGTTAGTGATTGATTTATGAATAATGACTGCATATGTAAACAACGGACAATAATCATCCTTACCATCACCACACTTCACAAACCTACCAACACCAAGAATGATGTATTGATCATTCTCAGTACATGCAATAGACAAATCATTACTCTTAGTAGTTTTTAAGTAAATCTCCACAAGCTCATTAATTATTTCATCAATGTTAATCATGTATGAATTATTTTAAATGTATGCTATAAAACCTGCTCACGCATTTTTAAAAAATAATATGAGTATAGAAGCAAAACCCGAAATCAAACCCGAACAAGAAAAACTAACAAAACTAATGCAAGAACTAATGACAGAATGCACAAACCTAACCATCAAAGTAGCATCATGCAAATGCGAAAAGAAAGAACAATGCAAAGTGTACAAAATAGCCAAAAGAATAGCAGAAATCATAGATGAAATCAATGAACTAAGACCAAGATAGGTAAGACCATGACAAACATAATCACAATAAAAGTTGATAAGGAAATTAAAATTACATGTGATGAACTCTCACTACTACTAAATTTGACAGACTGCAATAAAGAATATGCATGTGATAACTATCAACTATATGATGATCTATACCGTCAATGCTTAGACATTTGTGACAAACTCAATAAAATATATGAATTATTTTGCAAAGAAGAATCCAAGGAAGAATCATGATAGAGTTGAAGAAAATATTCAAAACAATTAGAAGATTTCTCAAAGAAGGATCAAATATACGTAAAATTTCATCTACAAATTCATCTACAAGTACAAGAATTGTAACTGTAACTCATAGAGTAAGTGATTATGAAATAGAAAAAAGAAGAAAAATTGTTAATGAGGTCATTCCAGAAATAGCAAAAACAATACATCAAAAATTCGGAATAAGATTATGGCATCACAATATACCAATAGACATAGCACCACAAACATACACATCATCATTTCATGGATGGGAAAAATTAAGAGAAAGATCAAATAGAGTAATAGTTGAGTATTCATGTGCATCAATAAAGGATATAGAGGACATGATAGCAAACCTGATAAGACATGGAGAAAAAATAAATTACATATCTACAGAATGGGAAGCACACTACAACATAATGAACATATACTTGAGAATACAGACAGATAACGAAACATACATGATAAAGTTAAAACCAAACATGCACACAAAAGTAACACGTATCCTTCGTAATGGAGAAATTATTGATAGTCGTTCAAAAATAACACTAAATGAATTACCTAAAGTTCAAACAGATACAGTAACAGATTGGAAACCACGTTACGATGTAGAGATACTCAACATACTGTGTGATCCGTATGAACCATTAGACAAATGCATTGAAAGACTAGAAGAATTGAAAAATAGCGATAAAACTTTCCAAAAATTAGAACAAGAAATCAAACAACTAGAAGAAGAACTGAAAAACTACTACATGAATAGAACATAAGTAGTGATTATCATGGATATAAAATCAAAAGTTGAAAAAAGAATTAAAGAACTTGAACGCTTTAAGAATAGACCAATAGACGTTCTATTCTCAGGTGGTAAAGACTCATTAGCATCATTATTAATATCAATACAAGCTGGATTAAAGATTAGAAAGATTATCTATACAGAAGTAACAGGAAATACAGACCAAAAATGTAACAATTATGTTCATAGAATAGTAGAAAAACTAGGACTAAAAGACAAGCTACTACATACAAAACGTGAAGACCTAGACTTCTACGAATGCCTAAAAAAATGGGGAATACCAATACGTTATGTTAATAGATGGTGTCTTTGGGAATTCAAGCACAGAATATGGAAGGAAATATGCGTTTCATTCCAAATACTTGGAATGAAACGCATAGATTCAGTAAATAGAAAAACTTCATCATTAATTCAACGTAAATATATTACAGATGATTACTTCATACTACCAATATATGACTTTACTACCTATGAGGTCATTGACTATATCAAGATGTGTGGTGTAGAGATAAATCCATGCTACCACATATATGGTCACTCTGGAAATTGTATGTTCTGTCCTTTTCATAGTAAGGAAAAGATAATATTAACACTTCAAGATCCATACTGGAGAAAGAAAATACTAAACGTATTAACACAAGTCGAATGGAAATCACAATACAGTAAATACAAAGTCAATAGATGGCTTCAATATTCAAACATATACTCAATATTCAATTATGTTTTAAATCAATTAGAAAGTAAATAATTGTATAATTCGATTGACAATTTGATTAACAGTTAGATTAAAAATTGAATTCACATATTTAATTAATTATATATTTAATAATTAGTATGTACACCACTCTCTTTAAATCATTAGTAATTTTCTCCACAAACATATAGTTTAAATGTTATCTTTTTATTTCATATCAGTCATTAATTATCTTGATGTCAGCACTTGAACGTGGAGAATTTCAACTAAGAAATGGAGAAAGAATACAGCACGGAATGATCATTATAGAAATTATGGAAGTTTCAGAATACAAAATGCCTTGGGGTGAAAAATACATGATGGTAGCATACAGAATACGTGAAGGCAACTTCGTAAGTCCCGTAGCACATGTTTGGGGAAAAACCAAGGAAGACATTCAAAAAAGACTATTAGAAGTAGTTCAATTCTACAATCAAGTAAGATCATTGCTTCATAGGTAAATCTACATGACTACATATGAAGTCAATGAGAAAAAATATGAAGGAATACAAAACGTAGTAGCCTACGTCAAAGTACTTGACGTAGTCGTAGAGATAGACAAATTCACAGAAATAGAAATACCACAACACTTAACGAAATGGGAAATAGGCGGTATCACCGATCCAATTGGTCAGCTTGGTCAATGGTTATGGGAAAACATTCAAAACTCATTCAAATGGTTAGAACAGCAAATATGGAACTTCCTAATGACTGTCAAAGACATGATCATAAATGCAGTCAAAGGCTTCATAGACACATTATGGAACTCTATAAAATCAGCATTCGATTCTCTTCAAAGATTCTTTGAAGGATTGTTAAAACAAATCATAGATGCTGTAGATTTTGTAAGTCAAGCCGTAAGTCAAGGATTCAGTCAAGTAGCAACACTATTTCAGCAAGTATTTACTGAAATATCAACATCAATATCAACAATAATTGATCAATTAGCATCATCAATAAGTCAAGTAATTAACTTCATACAATCAATAGCTAATCAAATATTATCAACAATACAGCAAATACCACAGACAATAATTGAAGGATTAAGAGACTTCTTCAAATCAATACTAGACGCAATAACTACAGTATCATCCGCACTATCAAGCGTAGCTAATCAAATATTATCCGCACTATCACAAATACCACAAGCAATAAGTCAAATAGCTCAAGGAATATGGAATGCACTACAGCAAGTAGGACAATCAATAATGACAACACTACAGCAATTAGGCACTCAAATGGCATCATTCTTCCAACAATTACCAACCATGCTAATGCAAGGACTACAATGGCTAGGACAACAAATAACGACAGCATTTACACAATTCACAGGTGTATTACAATCAGCACTAGAACAATTCGCAAGTGGAATAGTCAATTTCTTCACAGACCTATTCAATAGAATATCTGGAGCAATAAATTGGATAGGCAATATCTTGCAAGGCTTTGTAAACCCATTAGTTGAGATATGGAATTGGCTACGTTCAGCATTCTGGAACGCAATTCAAGGAATATGGAATGCACTACAGCAAGTAGGTAACTTCTTCGCACAAATTCCACAATTCTTCACATGGCTAGGTAGTCAAATATGGAACGGACTACAATGGATAGGTGAACAAATATGGAATGCACTACAACAAGTTGGTGGATTTTTCACATGGCTAGGCAATCAAATATGGAGTGGTCTTCAATGGATAGGTGAACAAATATGGAATGGCTTACAATGGGCATGGGAACAAATAGTTAATTTCTTCACAGTACAAATTCCGCAATTCTTCACATGGCTTGGTCAAGGAATATGGAATTGGATACAACTTCTAGGACAAACAATATGGAATGGTCTTCAATGGGTATGGCAACAAATTAGTGGATTCTTCACATGGCTTGGAAGTCAAATATGGGATGGATTACAATGGATAGGTAATCAAGTATCAAATGCAATATATAATGCATTCATGACAATTAATGATTTCATAAACACAATAAGAGAAAGATTAACATCACTAATAGAGGATGCTTCTCAATTCATTACTAATCTATCACAAGCAATACAGAACTTACCACAAACACTTAGTGATGTATTTTCACAATTAGCAAGTGGATTTTCACAACTAGCACAAACATTACTATGTGTATTTCAGCAAATAGCAAGTGCATTAATACAAGCTCAACAATGGATATGGAGTGCAGTAAGTACAGTTGGAGAAGTAATAGCTCAAGCCTTCATATCACCATTCCAAGCCTTATTAGATACTTTCAAATCTGCATTCATGGAAATCTCAAACATTTTGAAAATGTTTAGAGCTGGAAAAATTGAACAACTAAAGCAAGAACTAGGAGTAACTAAAGAAACTGGAGAACTATTCCTATTAGTTCCATTAGCCATAAGAACAGTATCACCAATCTTTCTAACACATCTAGGACTATCAGCACTATTCGGACTTGGAAGCGGATTAGGAAAATTCGAAATCAAAGTCTTAGGAAGCGGACTAGCAGTTCGTATAGGTGAAATATTTGAGAAAGTATGGGAATGGATAAAGAGTCACTCTGGATTCCTAATGCATGCATTACTACTACCGATATGGAGCGAATTCATAGAATTCATCAAATATCCAATACGCTACGTGTTCAGAAATCAATTCCCATATGAACTACCAACAATAAGCGAAGGTAGAGAGATGGTTCAAAGATTCATGCCAACCGATAGATTCGAATCAGTACTTGCAGAATATCATGAAGTATTGAAACTACGTGGATACAATGACAAATTCATAGACATGTTCGCTATGAAATTCGATCCACAAAACTCAAACACATTTATTAAAGTAACCGATAGATTCGGAACAGAAAGAAAAATACCATTATCACTAATTTACGACATACCAACTGCAAGTGAGTTATGTAGAATGATGGTTAGAGATATCTTCGCAAGTCTAGATGATTTTGCAAATGTAATATCAATGCGTGGCATGGTTAAAGATATTGCATACATGTTCTACTTCCTACACTTCAAGTACGTAAGTACTGAGAAATTGTGGGAATTCTATACACGTGCACAAGCATTCATGCTATGGTTCAAGCCAACTGAGGAAGAATTGAACATAGCTAAAGAAGAAGCAAAGAAGCTAGGAGCATTTGAACCAAAACCACCATCCGAACTTAATGTATCAAGCAGAAGTGTAGCAGAACTGCATATGAAAGCACTATCAACATACATGAAGTGGCATGACTATGCCAAGTTCTCATGGATAAAGGACTATGCAAGTGATAACTACATAGTCATTGATCTATTAGCAGACATACCAACACGCATTGATGCTAGATGGATGTGGAAATGGGGAATCTTTAGCGGATTAGGAATTGACAAGGCTAAAGAACTAGCCCCAACATTACTAGGAAACATTCCGCCCCATTGGTCTGGAATGACCGAAGGAGAAACATTTGATGCATTCATGCTAGCAAGAATAAACATAGCTAGAGGAATGCACCCTGAGTGGATACCATTCATTACACTTGCCGAGATGTGGAATGCATATGCAGAAGAAAGAACACTCATACGTACGGGCTTCATGAACCTCTTCAAGGAAGGCTATTGGAAATATGAAGATGTTGATGAATTAATGAGAGGCTTCTTCAAGCTGAAGTTTAAGATACTTGCATATGATAGTAACGACAAATTATTCAAACCAAAAGAAATAGAATTACCCGTCAAGTTCCTTGAAGGTGAACGTAAATTGTTAGAGCTAAGAATGTTGATGGATAGAGCACTAGACATTCTTAGAGACTACACTAGAGAGATGATTTACGCATGTGCAGACAACATATACAATCCAAATCAATTCACAAAACTTGTAGAAGACGAAATCAACATCATTAATGACAAATTCTTCAAACAATTAATGCAGAAGATAGGAGGAAAAGAAAGAGCACTACAACTAGACAAGTCATACTTTGACGCATATATAAAAGTAGTAGAGTCATACCACAAGGTATATACAATTAGAAGAATCAGAACATGGATAAGATACATACTCTACAGAATTTATCACAGAATACAGCAAGGCTACGTATCTAAAGCAGAAATAGAAAAAATGATGAACGAAATAGTTGAGAAAGGAAAATTGACAAAAGATGAAAAAGAACTACTACTAGATGTTGCCAATTTCATGGAAGAATTATCAGAAAGAATGTGGAAAGTACGTGTAATAGAGAGAAAACTTAGACGTGGAGAAATGACAAGAAGACAAGCAGTTCAAGAACTCATGAAACTAGGACTATCTAGAGAACTTGCAGAAGAAATAGCAAACTACTACATGCCATATTGGGAAGTAACAATCAGTAGATTAGCATCAATACTTGAAGACATATCACTTCCAAACAATTTGATAGAAAAAGTAATTGAAGCTGAAGGCGTTCCAGAAGAATGGAAAGGCATAGTTAAACAATGGATCAAGATAAGACCAATACGTTCAGAAGCAAATAGGCTAGTAACAGAATTGATCTCAGACTACGCATATGGAGTTATAGACAAATCAACACTTGAAAGAATGCTTGCAGAACTCGAACCATTTGGAGTAACTAAGGAAGAACGTGAATTATTACTAAAACTTGCAGAACTCAGAAGAAAACGTTACGAATATAGAAGAATGAGAGGAAGGTGATAACGTATGCCATATCTAGACTATTTAAAACCAAAGAGCGGTGAAGTCATTAGAACTTCATGGGGAAGAGAAGTAGTAGAATGGATAGAAAGAATAGGATTCAATGGAGCAATAGATTATTACGGCTATGTACATAAATCACTAATTCCAGATACAGACTTAATCTTCAATCTTGGAGATGAAGGATTAAGATTCTTGAATGCATATGTAGGTTATGGATACTTCACATATGACGTCTTTATTCAAGGAAAAAGAGCACTAAAAGACGGTGACCCAATATACATAGCTGACTTGTATCCAGAAGCTATAGACTCAATAACCCAAGCAATAGATAATGCTAAGGTTACTGCATATGCAAGCTATGAATATGACATGCTCATGAACATACATTCAAAACTACTAGACATTGAAGCATTAATAACTCAAATAATTGATATGAAGAAACCATCATTACTAGCAAAAACCATTAATCAATCAGTATCTGCATTAAGCAAAGTTTTCACAAACGACATAATAGCACAGATGGATGGAAAATTGAAAATAGGAGTATTATCAGATAAAGACGTATATCTATACACAACATGGATACCCGCTGGAGAAACTACAGAACTAACAATGCTCATATGTAATGGAGAATTGATAAAAGCAAACGTATGGAAAGAATGTGAAAGAACAATCAACAAAGATGATAAAATAAACATCAAAGTAGATAAGGACGCAACTGTAACAGTATTCATATGGAATGTGGGTGAAGCATAACGTATGAACAGAATAATATACATGTATCCACAATGGCATACCGTAAGCTTCACAGTAGTAGCTAAACACCACATCAATGAGTTAAGAAAATATGTAGAAATTTATGAAATGGATGAACTAGCAATAAAAAATGTTGAACACTTCTCAGCATGGGGAAAAGGAAAAAGAATGCTACTACATCCAATATTTTACCCATTAACAGACAATAACATCATCAACATTAGAAAAGCACACAAGATAAGAGAAATATGTGATAAACTTGGTGGCTTCGAAGTAGCAGACAGCAACAGAATATCGCAACATGCAGTAGAAGTAGCAAACATGTTTGATCTAATCATGCTACCATCAACATACTCAAAACTTGCATATGAAAGTAGTGGAGTAGAGACACCATGCGAAGTAGTTCCACATGGAGTATCGAGAACATTCATGAAGTATGACAAAACAATACACTCAAGAACATGCAAAGAACTAGCAAAACTAAAAACAAATAGAAACCTAGTATATGTACTTTACTTCCTATTACATTCTGGATGGAGAAAAGGAGCAGACCTTGTATATCAAGTAATGAAGCAAATACAATCAAAATACAGAAATGTAGTACTTGTAGTTAAGAGAGCAGACATAATAGATCCATGGATCATAAAGCTAAGAGAACTCAAAATGATAGAAATAGCAAAATGGATGAATGAGCAAGAACTTGTAGAACTATACGACATATGTGACATATTCATATCATTCAGTAGAGGCGGGGGATTCGAACTAAACAGCATAGAAGCACTAGCACGTGGAATACCAACAATAGTTCCAAATGATGGATGCTACCTAGACTATTCAAAATACGCAATAACAGTAGAGATAGAAAGACACATAAAATTATGGTATGACAATCCAATCCACATAGGTGATGGATTCGAAATATCTATACAAGATGCAGTAAGAAAACTCACAGAAGTAATTGATCATTTAGAGGAATATAGAGAAAAGTTCTGGAAACAGAAAGAAGAAATATGGAGAATATATAATTGGGAAAGAACAGGAAAACTAATATTTGAAAACTTGAGAAAGTATGGATTCATAGATATGAAAAAATCAAGAATTTTTAAAGAAAAAGAAATAACAATAAATCTATAACATAAAGCCTAAATCACATATTTATCAGTATATCTATCCTTACTATCATTCTTACTAACCATTAGGAACGTTCCAATAGCATCCATTAAGATGTTATCAACTGCATCATACCATGTAGCATTCTGTAAAATATACTGATAAGCAATATTTCTAAACTCAGATTCCTTAATTACAGACTTTAACGCTAATAGTCTATCAGCAACATTTAGAGCAAGCCTTACAGCAATAGCAGATATGGTGAATGATATACCAACATCAAAATCCATCGTGAACATTGATGTAAGCATTATTATAGCAGTATTACATACAGACTGTATAGTCTTTGCACGTTCAGTTAACTTATCTAAATCAACTCTCATACGTAATGACATATTTTTGTCAGAAAATATTTGAGGCAACTTAGTAATCATGTACTTAACAGCATATGCTATTTGCTTTCTAACTAGCTTTACAGCATCTTCTCCACTATATATGCTGGGGAAGTAATCCATGACAATAATGTGGAATATCCACTATTTAACAATTACTGAGTAGATAAAATATTCACAATAAGTAAAGCATATTTCGTACATTCCGATTGACTGTCCGATCAACAATTTATAGAATTGAAAGAAATCATAATAAATGAATGATAACTATATTAGAAATGCATTAGAAATCAAGAAATTGATGCAAATAAATTACAAAAACATAGAATGCATATGCAAGCAAGAATCAAAAAGACACGGATGGGGATTAATCCTAATAGCACGTGAACAATTGAAGAAGTGGATACTTCAGAAAAAACCCAAAACATTACTAGACATTGGATGTCACAATAGACTACTTGAGAAAACCATAAAACAATGGTTTTCCAAAACTGAAACACTAGGAATAGACATAGTAAAGTATAGTGAAAAATTATCAACACTATGTGACGGATCAATGCTACCATTCAGAAACGACTCATTCGACTTCATAACAATAATAGAAACACTAGAACACATACCAAACTATGTTAACTGTATGTATGAATGTTATAGAACATTGAAAAATCAAGGAATACTATTCATACAATCTGTATGTTGCATATCGAGACATGCATATGAAGGTGATGAAACACACTATCATGTACTACACCCAAACTGTCTTGAACGATTAGGGAAACTTATTGGATTCAAAACACTTGAGAAAGGAATGATAAACCTAACATTCTACATAGTAATGCAAAAACAGTGAAAACATGATAACAAGACAATTAATACAACAATCATGGCACTATCAGATAGATATTCCATGCTCAATCTGTGGCAACTACATGAAAATAGTAGAAATAGACACATATCGAAGAAAAATAAAACTAAAATGCCCACTATGTGGAATAGAAAAACAAATAACATACAGCAAGTAAGAACTAGGTGTATATACTAATTATATAATTAATAAACTAATTATTAGTTTAATAAGCAAACAATAGCAATAATTAATCATGAATGAAGAACTCAAAATCATACGCTCAATCTATGTAAAACTCTCGAACTGGAAATTCATAGAGAAAATCGCATCAACACTTCAAAACTACTCAAACATAGGCAAAACACTAATCATAGATACAATAATTGATGTAATTAAGAATACATATGAAGGAAAGAAAACACTAGCAATAACAATAGCAAAAATAGTAGGAATAGATGAAAAAACATTCGAAACAATATTCACAGAAAATCCAAAACTAGATGAACTTGTAAACTACATTGACAGATTAAGACTTGTCAAAATAATACTAGACAAACTAGAAATGAACGACATATCAAACGAAATAGACTACGTAATCAATGTAATGATGTCAAAACTCAAAAAAGGTGAAGAAGAATGAGTCCTAGAGTAAGAAGAAAAAGAATACTTGAAGAAACATTCGAAAACATAGCAAGCAATCTAGACTTCAAAGCAAGCGAAATGTACGTCTATGGAGATGAAATAACCTTCTCAAGCCACCAATCATTACCTACATATGCAAGAACATACTCACTAACATACAACGCCAAAAAATCACTAACATTAAAGATATGGGACGCAATTAATGGAGAAAGAATATACATAGAGCTAAGACTAATCAAAATAAGCACAGAAGCATACGTAAGAATATACAAATTCTTCATCAACAACGAATTAGTTGATAAAGACATAGAACTAATAGAAGAAGAAAAAGAAATAGAAATAATATAGAGATCTAAGGGTGAACAATCATGAACAGTACAAGATCATCAATAAGAGTATTCAGCCTAGTGAAGCATCACATATCTAGAATATGTCAGAAGCGAAGAATGACATATACAGAATGCATAAACTACCTAATCAACAAGTACGAACATGCTCTAAAATCAGTAAACTATAAGCAATACGTTTCACTAGACACAGACATATGTAACAAACTTAGAAAACTAGCAAAAGAATTAAACATGAGTAGCGAACTACTACTACTACTAATGACACTTCTAGAATACCTATACATAACACATGACAAATTATTGATAATACATCTAGATCTACAATCAATCAAAACATCAATAGAAGCATCACTAAACAAGGTAATTTCAGAACTAGAAAAAGTAGTGTAAGGTAGATTACATATGAAATCAAGGATAAGACCAAGAACACTCAAACCAACACTCACAATCAAAAACTACAACCTTTGCGGACTTCAAGGAAATTTACTAGCATTTACATACGACCACAAACACATGACATACAAAGACTTAGAACTAGACCTATCAGACATAGCGAAAGAATTGAAAAAGATAGGATCAAAAATGCATGAAATAATGCAAGAATCACTACCCTACGAAAACATACTTGAAGAAGGATGCTCAATATATGGAATAATGTACTTCGCATGGCATGACGTGTATGATATAGCGTATGAGCTAGAACTAGCAGAATCAAGAATAAACTCACAAATATTATCATTAGTACATAAGTTCTACAACATAGCAGAAAAAGAATGTAAAGAAATAAATGATGAACTACTTAACGAACTACGTTCAGAACTAACATGCGAACAAGCACTAGCAATAGAATTAAGAGATAAAGCATCAAAAATAGTAGAAAACGAACTATCACCAATAATAGACAAGATATATGACGTGATAGATGAAATAGAAGAAGCACTACTATACAGAAAATGCAAAATCGTAAAGATAGATATGAAATACATAGAAGTACTATCAAAACTGTTAATACAAGTCAAAGACACAGTAAAAGAACTAAAAATCATAGCAGAAGAACTAGAAAACCTACACAATAAAAACATAGACATAGTAATAAATAATGAAGAAGATGAATAACATGACAAACAACACATCAATAAAAGTATCATCAAAAATAGTCATAAGAGCAGTACTAAGAATGATAATCATAATACTTGCACTACTATTCCTAACATTCATGATACTAACAGTAATCTATGCCATTACTGGAGACAAATACACATTAGAAATAACAAAAAACATACTAACATTCATATACGCATACATAGTATTATTCATAGCCTTCACAATAGCATACATCCTAGTCAAATAATAAACATTCTTTTCCCCAACCCTTCTATCAATACTTTACAAGTAGAAAACATACACAAACATAACAACAACACAAACCCCCAATAAAACCCATCACATCACATACATCCTACAAAAACAGTGACACCAAAATGAGAAAAAATATATAAACCCCCGTTACAGGTTTCAAAACAGGGGTTACAGGTTATGAACCCCAAAGAAATCAAATCATTTCTAAGCAAACGCAAAGCCCACTTAACAATCATTACAGCAAATGTTCAATTGAATGTAAGCAATAGAATGCAGAAATCAAGAACTATTAAGAGAACTTTAGCTCAATTAAGCGAAGAACATGTAATTGAGCTTGAGGAAATAGCTCCAAGCGTATTCATTACGAAGTCTAGATATGCAATAAGTACATTAGTCAGATTTGCACTTGAGCTAAAAGCTAAGCTACCAAATGTAATTTGCTACTTAGCAAAGTATCCAAAAGGTGGTGTACTTAAAGAGAAGCCTAAACCGTATGAGTCATTAGCTGACTATATCAAACGTGTTGCTCCAGAAATTGAAAAAATGCTAAAACAACTAGGAATAAAATTAAAATCATCAACAAGAAAGAAAAAGTCAAGGAAATCAAAACTACTAAGCTACTTCTTTGCTGAAAAAGAAGGTGAACTTGTAGAAAAGAAAGCAAGAATATTAATCATAACTCACAATGCTGGAAGAAATCTTGCTGAAGACAAAGTAAAGAGACATAGAGAGATTAAGAAAATTCTTAGAGAACTTGAAGAACAAGGAATTGAGCTTGAAGAAATAGCACCAAGCATTTATGTATCAAAATCAAGACACACCATTTCAAGAATTTTAAAGATATACAAATATTTAGTTGAAAAGATTGAAGGTGTTAAGGTATATGTTGTTGCTAAGATACCATTAAGATACTACCTAGCTGTAGCCGATTATGATTACCTTGAAGAAATTCTTAACCAAGTAGTTAAGAAAGAAATAGAAATTAAGATAGATGAAAATCTTGTAGAACTTGCAAAAAAGGTGTTACATATGTTACAATCTGATAAATCTTGGAGAAAAGCAATTGCAAAACGCATTAACGGAACTAATGTTTCAGTAATACAATTCCTTGAAGAATTGTTAAAACAAATTATTAATCACTAAACATCTAGTTAAACATCTAGGTAAATGAGTTTATCGTAATTCTTATAAGCTTTAGACTTGGTTAAATATTTATGGAAGAAAAACATAACATCAATAATGAATTAAGAAGAAAAATTGAGAAGATTTTCAACAACTATGTTGAGAAGATACGTAATCTCAAACTACCAACAACAAATGACTTAGAAAACTAAAAATAATAGTTAAATTTCTTTTCCATCTCTTTTCTCACATTATTCGTACATTTCGATTGACTGTTTGATTAAATGTTTGATTAAAAATTGAATGATAATTATGGTGGAACTAGACTAGCTAATTCTCTAAGAATAGCTTCATCACAACCCATACGCTTATACTTCTCAATCAAATCATCTCTAGAAAGTATCTTCTTCCATCTCTTCCATAATCTATGAGGCTCATATTTTAGATAGTACAATTCACGTACAAAATTGATATAACCAACTCTAAACCAACCAACAACCCCCCTTCTATCAAGTATAGCTTTAGTCCTAGCTTCCAAATCCTTAAGCTTTAATTGATGTTCACCACCCTTCCAATGCAGATTATCAAGTCTTTGAAGGAAGAATACATGTTGCCATACAGGTTCAACTCTAGCATGAAAATCACTAATTATTTTTGCAAGTTTTTCAGCAACATCACTAGGCGGAACATAATCTTCATCCATCCAAACAGCATAATCCCATCTATGATAATCCCAATGGGATTCCCAAGGTCTAATAGTTGACAATTTAATAATAGACTTTAGATCACTTGAATTTCTAACTTCAAATTTTTGATCATCACCAATCCAAACACTAACATCCCAACATGCAAAATCCCAATACGCTGAAGTTAATACCTTACCTTCAGCATAAGACAATGCAGATGATATGTAGTCAATAAATATAGGACTAACATTATGTCTCTTCATAATTTCCTTAACAGAATCAACATGCTTCATTAGTGATTCAGAATAATGTTTTCTTATAGGATAATCCTCATGAGCAAACTTGTATCTAAGATTCCAAAGACACTTTTTAACATCCTCAATAGTAATATCAATTGGATCATAAACGGAATTATCATAAGTTGAAACACCATACACAGCCTTACGATATGTTTGTAAGAATTCTTGAGGAATAATAAAATCAACTTGAATAAGCATTGAGAAATCTAGATAAAAATTGAACAACACATTAAAACCAATACTCATAAGTATTTCATCAAGAATATTTCTCCATCTAAGGAAAGACCAATGAATACCTTGAACACTAGCAAGTTCTCTAACATATTTCAACTTTCTTTCAAGATAACTACCATAGTACGTTAACATTAAACAATTAGTAGAAATACTAGATAATTAACTAATCGAATAAGAAATGAGTATAGAAGAAAAATTAACAAATCTAAAATCGAAAATAGCAAGCATAAGAACAGTAAAGAGTGGAGATACAATACTTGCAGAAGATGACAACCTCAAAATTGACTCATTAAAAATCATTGAAGATATATTGAAAGAAATGAGTGACAAATTCAATTATGGAGATAATCTTTCAAAACTCTCAAACATAATTTCATTACTTTCATATGTAGAGAATTGTCCATACGACTACGAAGAATGCCTAAAATACACACAATATTGGGTATATTCAACACTACACTCAAACATCATAGATGCATTACACACAATCAAAGACGCATTAAAAAACGCACAAAATCAATGCCCACAAATATCACAATGCATATCAGACATAGAAACACAATTACTATCACTATACAAACCATACACAATGAGTCTAGTAACATCAACACTACACAACAATATACGAAACATACTACAAACAACACACAACTGTCTAAACATACTATACACAGAATGCTACGTAGTCAAAGTAGTAGAAATATGGTACATGTTCAGAAAAGAAAGAACACATAGAGCAAAAATGTACAGACAAACACAATACGTATATGTAGGAGGCGGATATATTTACTTCTATTCTTTTACTAAATATGGAGAATTGAGATGGAGATATTTAGCTGGAGAGGGTTTTGCTTCCTCTCCTGCTATTGGTGAGGAAAGAAACATATATGTAGGAGGCGGATATAATTACTTCTATTCTTTTACTAAATATGGAGAATTAAGATGGAAATATTTTGCTGAAGAGGGTTTTTTCTCTTCTCCTGCTATTGATGAAGAAATAGACGCAATATATGTAGGATGTCTTGATAACTACATTTACTCTTTTACTAAGAATGGAGAATTAAGATGGAGATATGGGACTACACAAAATGTTGTATCCTCTCCCGCTATTGATGAGGAAGGAAACATATATGTAGGAGGTATTGATAACTACATTTATTCTCTTACTAAAGATGGAGAATTAAGATGGAGATACAAGACTGGAGAGAGAATTAGTTCTTCTCCCGCTATTGATGAAGAAGGAAACATATACATAGGAAGTTGGGATTACTACATTTATTCTCTTACTAAAGATGGAGAATTAAGATGGAGATACAAGACTGGATATTGGATAGAAGATTCTTCTCCTGCCATTGATGAAGAAGGAAACATATACATAGGAAGTCGTGATTGTTACTTCTATTCTGTTACCAAATATGGAGAATTGAGATGGAGATATGGAGTTAAAGATTATGTTGACTCTTCTCCTGCTATTGATGAAGAAATAGACGCAATATATGTAGGGGCTGATAATTATTACGTTTATTCTTTTACCAAATATGGAGAATTAAGATGGAGATACAGAACTGGAGATGAAGTCGAATCTTCTCCTGCTATTGATGAGGAAGGAAACATATATGTAGGAAGTGAGGATTACTACATTTACTCTTTTACTAAAGATGGAGAACTAAGATGGAGATACAAAACTGAATGTTGTGTCTTTTCTTCTCCTGCTTTGGATTGATAGTTAGGTTTTTTAAATTGATTGTTGACTTAACTTTATGCCTACTTGTTCTTGTTGTGGTAAGGTAGTTTCTACGGGATATACTATCATTAGGTCTAGAATATTTTGTAGTGAGTGTTCTGAAAAGCTTGATGACATTATTGATGAAGTCTTATCTAGATGTATTGAGGAGTACATTACGAAACATACAATTCCTAACCTAGATGAAGAGTTGAAAAAATTTGAAAAAACTATTAATGAGCTAAAACTTTCAAAAAGCTTCATTAAAGCTATAGTTCTTACAAGACTTACAACGCTTATCTATGGGAGAAGATAAACTTTGCATCTATTTAAGCAATGATTCAAAGATAATATTGAATGATATATTTTTAATCTACATATAGTAATTTACGTATGTAGGTCTATGCCCGAAAAGACTTGGAAGCAAGCTAAGTATTGGGAAATTGGAACTAGAGATGACGTCTTGTTTCCTAAATTATCATCTAGGCGTGAAGTTATGCTTCAAGCACAGCGTGAACATTTACCACAACTTGCATATGCAAGAAACCTTGCAAGTGAAGTACTTGATGACTATGGAGTAGTTGGAGCAGTAAGAACAATCTATCTAGCATTTGCTGAAGAAATCTACAGAATAAAACAGCAAATAAGTGGAAAAGCAAGCCAAATAGAGGTCGAAGCCGTAGCAATCAAGTACTGTCTCTATGGTTGTGATCCAGAAATTATTCAATCAATTGCTAATATTTTTGGCTATAAGGTATTTGAAATAGCTAGAGAAAAATTAACATGGCTTATGTCAGAAGACATAGTCTATAGAGGAACTAAGAAAGCACTACAAGAAACACTACACATGATAGACGTCAATCTAGTTGACAAGACATATGAGTACGACCCAACAACTGGAAACCTAATCAAAATAACTGGAAAAGACATCATAACTGGAAAAACAAAGATCATACATTTTGAGTGGGATACTGAAGGAAATCTAAAAAGAGTATGGGAAGAATGGGTGTAAGGTGACTGCATATGAATGAAATGATACTATCACTCCTAAACCGCTTAAGACTAATCAATGAGCAAATAAAGAATCTAGAGCAAGAAATATCATCAAGACTATACAACACCACAGAATCAAAATCAATAACAGACATAGTCAAGGAAATAAGAGACAAGACTCAATGGTCAAAACTAGACAACATAGACATAGCACTATCAACTCTACTAAACTCAATTAGAGGAACTGATAACAGAACATTAACAGACATATACAACATAGGATCATCAATAGATGCCAAACAAGACACAATAGTATCAAAACTAGATACCAACACTCAAGCAATTGGAAAACAAACAGCATACTTCTACGACTATGCAGTACGTAGAGTAGGCGGTAGATTACTAGCAAATGTTGACTTCACAATCAATAAAGAATTATTTCCAATAGATGAATTCGACCTAGGCTACTGCTTAGTAAATGGAGACTACGAATACTACGAAATCATAAAGTGGGAAGAAATTGGTTTACCAAAACCACCATTCACTGGATCACCATATGTATTGAAAGTTAGAGTAAAAGCAAACTCTAACGCATACGTAATGTTTCCATTACCATCCGAACCCGCCGTGCCTTATGCAGTCTATTGCACTGCATATGCAGACACCTACGAAGTAAAAGCAGACCAATACATAGCAATAGACACAAACCCCGAAGACCGTAGAAACTACTTCGCAAGACCATGGAGACAACTACCAAACACATGGGCTAGAGTATGCAACAATTGGTCACTAGAGATAAATTGGTCACTAACATCATTCTGCTACAAGATAATTAACGAAAATGCAAACCCCGTAGATGTCTATATTGCTGGATGCTTAGCATCACAATTAAGCTTCTTGCTTAAAGGATGGTCAATACTTTGGGGATACATAGACGGTTACGAATTTGATGTAAATAATGAAACCGTAAACTCAATACTAAGACTATTCCTACCACAAAGCATTGGTCAAATCTACCTAATGATGCATGATGCAAAACTGAAAGGAGACGGAACTAACCCACTAACAATGTCAGTCTATCTAAATGATAAACTTCTACATGAAGCATCACAAACATCAACTACATACTTATTCACATCAAAAAGATTCAAAGTATCAAACATCTACACAAGAACAGCAAACTTCGAATCACTCCTAGTAAAAGTAATACTTTCAACATCTGGAAGTGGAGCACTAGGAAGATTAACATTCATACTCTTCGGATCAGCACTCGAACCAGAAATTCCAGACTACAAAGAGGGTGTAGTTTCAGCTGGAACTACAGAAACAATATACGACTACACTAATACATGTGACTATCACTTAAGAGAAATTCAAGAACTAGAATTAGTAACAGATGCAAATGTAACAGAAGCATATGCAGAAATACATGACGCACTTACTGGATGGAAGAAAATAACGCCGTCACTAACTGCAAACCAGACATACAAAATTAATAATCTTAAGATGCGTGCGGTTGGTTTACGCATAATATCCGCAGGCGGATCAACCACATACCGTGTTAGGTGTGTTGTTAGTGATTCGTTTCTTGTTTGGTAGTTTAGAATTTGTATTATTTCTACATGTTCAAGCATGTATAGTATTAGTATGTATTATTTAACCCATCCCCACACACACTAGAATTCG
>Ga0190367_1000270_pt1 | contig 39480 bp, 46 predicted proteins | sample 4872181011_MG_FD_171838 | JGI IMG/M metagenome (GOLD analysis project Ga0190367, IMG submission 171838) | Hydrothermal vent microbial mat bacterial communities from Southern Trench, Guaymas Basin, Mexico - 4872-18-10-11_MG | ecosystem: Environmental > Aquatic > Marine > Hydrothermal vents >... | reverse complement strand
AATTATTCTAACTTGTTAACAAGATTGTTAATAAATGGGAATAAAATAGTTATAATTATGAGGAATATTATAGAGAGAGCTGTGAGATTAAGGTTCTACATACTTCCTCATTAGAGGCAGTTACAGGTATGAAGGAGAGAAGTCTTACAGTGAACTGAATCTCGAGACTTTAAACCCTAATAAACTATATACATATGCTAAGAAATACCCTATCTCTATCCAAAGGTATATCAGTAATATACTGCCAGAGATAGATTCCAGGTATATTACTAAAAGTTAGGAGATGAAGGGTAGGTAGATTTATGATTAGGAGAGGACATATATTATTCTATCCTTAATACTCGGTTATATAATATCCAAATATTAGTTTATTGGATGATTAACTATAGGTATTGTTTTAAGTGATTTGGCTTAGGCTTATGACTTTGATGAAGATTTTAAAGAATTGACGATAGAAGAATTGAATGAACTATAGTGCACTACTTAAAGTAACAGCTGAAAGCTTACATAAGGAGAAGTTCAAGGGGCTCCAACTCCCCAGTCGCTGGATTCACCTTTAAACCCAATTCTTCAAGTGTAACTGTGCCTAAAAGATATACATCCTCATCTCCAAAAACGACGATCGAATGTGTTGTTAATTCATTGATCTTAATGCCTATGATGCCCACATCTCTCTCTATAACTTCATTATTGGCCAGCCTAAACCTCCTCTTACCGATAACCTTTATCTTAAGCTCATTCAATATATTAGCTGAAATAACGGTGTATATAGCTCCAGTATCTGCTAATAACTCTATATCTCTATAATAACTGGGATCCTCAATATTCCAAATCCTAGCCTTAACCCTTACATACCCCACCTCGAAATCACCAGAAATAATTATTAAACTATAGTATTAAACTCTAATAATAAGATTAACAAACTCCAATATATTGATAAGAATAGGAAGTATAGAAGAAATGAATGAAACTATAAAAAATCGGGTAGAATCAACTTTTTAACCATTTATTTTTTATCTCATAATAAGGTTATTGCCATAGATATTTACAGTTTTAAGAATAAATGATGTTTATTTTACCGAATATAAAGGTAAAATTTTATTATTAGTTTTACTTAAAGATATATGGTGGAAAGATGGAGTATGTTTTACGTGTATCGAGTAAAGGTCAGGTCGTTATACCAGCTGAGGTGAGAAGAAAGTTCAATATTAAATCTAGGGTTATCCTAAGGGTGGAGGATGGAGAAATTAAATTAATACCTTTTATAGACTTGAGAGAGGCGTTTGGAATAGATGGGGATAGAATGATTGAAGTGGCTAAGGCGTTATTACTGGATAAGAAGAGGGAGATTGAACTTGAAAAATAGGTTTATAATTGATGCAGGGGCTTTAGCACTATATTTTGCAGGAGACGAGAGAGTAAAGAAGTATTTTGATGATATACTTGCAGGGAAGTCGGAGGGATATATCCTAGAGATAAATTTAGCTGAATTTTTCTATAAAACAGCTGAGATACTAGGTTTAGAAACGGCGGAGGTTAGGTATAGGATGATAAGGAATTCAGATCTAAAACAAATATCTGCATCCAAGGAAGTTACTAGAGAAGCAGCTATATTAAAATTAAGAAATAAGAATAAGTTATCATTGGCAGACTCCTTCCTCATAGCAGAAGCAAAGATGCTAAAAGCAATAATACTAACAACAGACAAAACGGTAAAGGAAATAGCGAAAAATCAAGCTATATACTTCAAAATAGGGGAAATTAAAAACGTAGAAAGGGGTTAAGATAAAGGCTACACTAATATAGGTAATGACCACAACTATCTAATCAATAAAGATATTGGGGTTCTAGGATATAGGGTAATGAAGTTGAGAATATAATTTCCATAAGCTTATCTCCCAGAGTAAATTAGATTTTTCAGTATGATGGATGCTTTAGGAATTTTAATGATATATGTACTGATATTAAGATGCCTATATCTATAGACCATGGCTAATTATACCAATTAAATAATATTATGCGCTTTCTAAGGAAATTTATAGTGGAATCTAGTTTAATCTAGTTTATTATCTCTATCTAAATCCTTAAATAGATTTTAATGTTGCACTTGTGTGTTTAGGATTTAGAAATACTTTGATTGCCAATCTTAATATGAAATTTATCGGATTATTCATTAGTATTTAATGAACTCACCAACTTCCTCAATATATACTCTGTAACCATTTATATTCTTAGGTATTGATTCAACTATCTTCTTATTTATTTTCTTAACAAATACGACAATACATTCTTCACCTTCTCTAACACATATATCTACGCCTACAACATCCTCAAAATCCATCAACTCCTTCTTAAACCCATCCTTAACATCCCTTATATTCATACCCCAACACTATAATACACTCACATTTAATAATCCCTCCACATGACTAATTGGATTAGCTGATGTTATCTTAAAATTTAGAACCGCCGAATAACAATCCACAGACTTTATTATCGTCACTTAATATAGAAATAGAGATTTAAATATTAACTTTCTTTAATAGAATTAGAGATGTTTCAGACTGTAATGATAACAGTTACATATAACTCAGAAAAATTTTTACATAAACTCATTACAAGCGCTATGCAGGCATTTAAAACATATAGGATTGACTGCTGGATCTTCATCGATTGTAACTCTAGAGATAGGACTGTAGATTTATTATATAGGTTTAAACAAAGTATTAAAGATCTAAATATCATCATCATACGTGAAAATAAAAACTTGGGTTTTTCAAAGGCTGTAGAAAAAGCAATTTCATATATACATAAGTCATTAAAGGAAAATACATTATTAATTATTTGCAATCCAGATGGATATTTTAAAGAGAATTCACTAGATAACTTAATAAATTGTTTTATAAGGAATAAAGGCTTAGGCGCTGTGCAACCAGTTATCCTTAGACCCGATGGTAGTATTGATTCACTGGGTAATTTGATGAGTAAGGCTGGGCTAATATGTCCACGATTATCCTTTAAAGTTCCTTATTTTTATATTTCAGGAGCATGTTTCGTAACTAACTATAAGATATATAAAGAGGTTGGTGGACTAGATACGGATATATTTATGGGTGCTGATGACTTAGATTTTTCATGGAGAATAAAATTAACTGGTTTAAAACTCGGATTATGTAGAGAAGCAGTATTTTATCATTATAGGAGATCTGGTAAAGAAACCTCGCCAAAGAGATTTGAGTGGAGACTATTTAGTGTTTTATGGAGTATGATAAAGAATATGCCGTATAAATCACTTTTAATTTACCTACCATTAACAGTTATAGTCAATATGTACGTTGCTTTTGCATTATCAATTTATTATAAAAAAGCCGAGTACATTACTCATTATTTAAATGCAATAACTTTATTATTTAATAAGATCAATATACTACTTAAGAAGCGATTATATGTTCGGCATATTATAAGAAAAGTACCTGATCATATAGTATTAAAAGATTTGACTGGAACTGGATATATTTTAAAACACGGATACCAGTGGTATTTAAAATGGAGAAGATAGCCGTCATAATACCTGTGTATAATGGAATAGGGGTGGTGGATCAGTGTATAAAAGCCTTAACGACCCAGTCGGTAAAGCCTGATAATATAATATGTATCGATGACGCATCCCCAGATAATTCGTATAAATATATTAAGAAAAGATACCGGTATGTTACAGTAATTAGGAACTGTTGTAATTTAGGTGCGTCAGGAGCCTATGCATTAGGCATATATTATGCATATATAAATGGTTATAAATGGATATGGCTCTTAGACCAAGATAGTGAACCTCAGAAAAATACTTTAGAAAAACTTTTACACATCTCAAAAAAATATTACATGAAGAAGATTATTTTAACCCCTACATTAGTTTCTAGATTTTTAAACTACGTATATATTATGATCAATAGAAAAAGGTTTTTATTTATAAAAAGAGATTTTGATCCTAATAAACCATATCATACGCTATTAGCGACCTTCTCAGGCTTATTACTACCATATGCAGCGATTAAAGAAGCTGGGCTACCTTTAATTGAATTAACCATGGATTGCGCTGATTGGGAGTATTCAATACGGTTATGGCTATATGGCTGGAACATATTCGTAATGCCAAAGGGTATCGTATATCATAAAGGTGGAAAACCTACTACATCACCTAGTATCTATAGAAGATCATTTTATAAATATATTTATAATAAAATAGTATATCAAAAATCTAAGATGCAGATAGTCAGTATATATTCAAAATCTAGATATTACACACGGGGTAAAAATTCAATATATTTATTTAGATTACCATATACACCTAATATCATAAGAGCTTATATACTCTATTGGTTAACCGGCATGTTTATAAAACTATTATTTGCTGAAGAAGATGGATTATCAAAAACAAAATCATATTTAACTGGGATCAGCCAAGGATTACTATATAAACCGGGTATAAAGACCGGTGAAAACGCTAGGTTAAAGAGTTTCATCGATGCTAAATATTTTTTAAATAAGTCCATGATATATGAGTAAGTAATTAAATATTTTTCCATCAATTTCTAATTTCTCTAATCACTTTAATTCCATCCATAATATCATTAAGGATATTATTCAATTCCACATTAGCCTCAATAGAATAAACATATTTCTGATTAAAAATAGATGCTAGAGAAATAGTTAGTAGATATATAATTTTACTATAATAAAGGGGTTTCATTACAAGTCGATATCACCTAGATATCTATCTAATCTAAAATATCTCACCCCTCTCTATAAGTTCTTTTAGTGTAGGCCGTTTCATATCTTTCTCTGATAGTATTGGATTTTTAATCGGCCATCTAATTTTTATATCTGGATCATTCCATATTAGTCCAGCTTCGTATTCAGGTGCATATATGTTATCTACTTTATATATTATATGTGCATATTATGGAAAATGTAAATATATAGTTACGGGAGATAAAGATTTACTATCACTTAAGAATATAAGGGAATTAAAATAATTCGGAGTAAGGATTTCTTATCAGAAATATCCTCTACATAAACTTAAACCAACAACCCTCCACTATAAATCAAGGCAACTTATCAGGATATTTAAAGACATAATTAGACTTTAAAAACACACAAACACAATCGGAATATTATAAGGATATAGAAGACTGGAATTGCAAAAAGCAATATATATTAAATAAATAGCTAGAGATATTTAAGACAATCGGGAAAAGAGACTTAGATTAAGAGGTATATTTATTAAATAATATTATAATATATAGGTAATTCACATAAAAATTTACCAAGAAGAATCATAACTCTATTTAAGTTGTTGTAATAACCTTTACATTATCAATCCTTATTATATAGGTCAATCGGTTTTTATTATATATACATACATATCTAGAATATCTATATTCTCCAGTTTAATACGTTACTCTAGAGTCTATATCCCTAATTAAGTATATTACTAACAATTCGAGAGAACCTTACACTAAGAATTAATATGTTGTTCTGGTTGATTTTGAGAGAACCGCTTTACCTAATCTCCTATCCTTGAACCATGATAATGATTTTAGCACTGTTGATCTTGTATATTGATTATTCCTAATTTTATTACCATATATTTGGAGAATTATAGGCTTAGGGATTTTATATGGTGTCTCTATAAAAACGTTCTCTATAGCCTTATTCAATTTATATTGCTATTCTAATCTCATCCATACAATTTAATTCTTATGATACTATAGCTTCCTTCTTAGCCAGCGTCTCTACAAGCTTCGATATCACTCTACTAGCATTTAATATTTCTATCATAATGATTTTACCATCCTTCCCATAATGTATAATCATATCACCAGCTTCATCAGCATAATCAATACTACCCTTATCCTCAAAGATTAACAATACTACGTCGGCATCAGGATCATACTTAATTTTATACACCGTATCTCTCCCTCCTAACTGGATATAATGTAATAATTACTTTAATATTTTCCCTCACTTCATACACAACTCTTAATGCATAAATTTCATCAATAGGCTTAACAGCTAAATATTGATTGCCTCTCCTATCTACACGTACAGGATTATTAATAGTGTCTATAACCATGTTAAGTGATACTTTAAAACTATATTTCTCGAGAAGCCTAATTTTTTCAATAGCATGCTTCGTAAACTTAATATCCATATTAGACATGATATTTCCCTCATATTATCGAGAATATTTAGATTATAATGATAAAAATTCAGAAGCTTTAAACAATTAAATCATATATAGATACATCTTTTATCTTTTTCATTAGATGATAAATTCTTATTATTCATTAATAGAGAAAAATCCCGTATATAGAGTGAGCAGATATTTTCGGAAAATTACAATTCATCAGATATTTTTCCATTTATAGGGTTTACTAATATAAAAGGGAAATCATTAACATATATACTCCTATAAATAGGAGAGAAGTTAAATCCTCACCTGAACGATTTAGAGATAAATAGAGGAATTCTTCCGAAATCTATTCAGTAATTTATAACTTCTTCTCAAGAAAAGGTGAAGTTGTTAATTGAGTATCTGTTTACCAAGGTATTAGAGAAGGGTCCAGCCTGTAGAGGGGAGATACTCTAATTAGAAATTAATATGTTGTCCTAGTTAATTTTGAGAAAACCATTTTTCCTAAACGATTGCTCTTGAACCATGATAATGATTTTAGCATTGTTGGCCTCGTATTCAGGTGCATATATGTTATCTACTTTATATATTACATGTGCATACTCATTTAATACTTGAAATCCGTGTGCAAACCCCCTGGGAATATATAGTATATAATTATTCTCACTAGATAATATTACTGAGACGTACTTACCGAATGTAGTGAGTCTCTCATAAGGTCTACAGCTACATCAAATATCTCGCCTACCACGCATTTGACTAGCTTAGCCTGTGAATATGGGTTAAGTTGGAAATGTAAACCTCTTAAAATACCTTTCTTAGAATATGAATGGTTATCCTGGATGAAGATATTCTTTATACCGGCATCCTCAAAATCTGGCTTCTTATAAAACTCCATAAAGAAGCCCCGCTCATCTCTAAATACCTTAGGCTTAATGAGAATAACATCCTGAATATCGAGGCTCTCAAACTCAAAAGGCATATAACCACCTCTTATATCTCAATTTCAGAATAATCTCCTATACGCATCCTAATTACTTTTCTATTACTTTCACCTCTATATATCTTTGCATATCTACCTATTAGACTCTCTTCAAGCCTATCTACAGAATCTATAATTGCATGATCTAATACTATAGTATACTCTAGTACACTATTTTTAATTACCGAGTGGTCTCCTATGCTTGCATATGCACCTATATATGAGTTAATTATTTTTGCATTCTTACCTACTATACTCGGCCCTAATATTGTGCTATTTATAACCTCAGAGCCTTCGTCGATAAAAACCCTACCAATAATTTTAGAATTTTCAACCCTCCCTTTGATCTCTCTTTTGATACGCTCATCTAGAACAAGAGAGTTAGCATATAATATATCACTCGCCTTTCCAGTATCTAGCCACCATCCTTTAATAATCTTATATTCGACTTTATACCCCCTATCCAAGAGTAATTGAATCGTATCAGTAATTTCATATTCACCACGCCAACTGGGCTTCAAATCCTTAATTACTTCAAATACTATAGGCTTAAAGAAGTATACGCCTATAACTGCATATTTACTGGGAGGCTCTTGAGGCTTTTCAACGAGGCGAATTAGATTACCTTCCTCATCAAACTCAGCTACACCAAACATCCTAGGATCATCAACTTCTTTAAGCAGGATCATAGCATCGAGATCACTCTCATCGAAATATTTAACATAATCTTTAATCCCATATTGAAGTAGATTATCACCAAGATATACTACAAATTTATCATCACCTACAAATTCTTTAGTCAATCCAACTGCATGTGCAATGCCTAATGGCTTACCCTGGTAAATATATGTTATTTTACATTTAAATCTAGAGCCGTCTCCATAATATTCTCTAACTAAATCTGGAAATGTCTCCCCAAGGATGATAGCTATATCCTTAATACCTGATGATATCAAGTCCTCAAGAACATACTGTGAAACAGGCTTATTAGCGACTGGAATCAGTTGCTTAGGCCCACTAAATGTTAACGGCCTCAATCTAGTTCCTGCTCCTCCATGTAAAATTACACCTTTCATATTTACACCTTATATTATTTTATGTATCCTAAAGTATTCTACCATTAATTTCGATGTCTTTGATAATTTCATACGTATTAAGTAGATATTTATACCATTTAACCGTTATCGTTCTAGGATCATCAGGATCTAACATGCCATTAACCAGCGCATCCCAAACTTCTCTTGCACCGTCTTTAATTTTATATTTTGCTCTGTATCCTAACTTCTCCCTTATCTTACTGAAATCTACCTTATAACTTCTCTTATCTGGATCACCATACCATTCATATTTAAAGTCTTGGTTACAGGCTTCAGCAACTGTCTTAGCTAATTCAAATATCTGGATATTCTGGTCATTACTTCCAACATTGAATATTTCTTTATTTACCAATTCCTTATCTGATTCTAATACCTTTATGAAGGCACTAGACGTGTCTCTGACGTGCACAAAAGGCCTCCATTGTGTGCCATCACGCATAACCATAATCTTCCCAGTCTTGTATAGAGCTTTAACCATGCCATTAATAGCTAGATCAAAACGCATCCTATAGCTGAAACCATATACTGTGGCCTGCCTAAGAACTGTAACCGTAAACCTTTTATCTGCTAATGATAGCACATCCTTTTCAGCCATCAGATTTGCTCTGGCATAGGTTGTAAGAGGAGCCGTTTCTGAATTCTCATCCAATATCCCTTCTTGAAAGCCATAAACGCTACAGCTACTGGCCAAGACATAATTTTCAATACCATATCTCTTAGCTAATTTTGCTACTCTAACCCTACCACGATAATTAATATCTATAGTCTTCTTTGGATCAAGTTCTCCAGACGGATCATTTGATAAGGCGGCGAGGTCGAAAACCGCGTCAATACCTTTAAGAATTGATGGGTCAAACCAACGAATATCGTCTTTAACTAGCTTCACCCTATCCTCAATATCCTTTATAGAATCCCTGCCAAAGAACAATCTATCAAGGATTGTTACATCATATCCCTTCTCAAGTAAGAGCCTAACTAATATAGAGCCTATGTATCCAGCTCCACCTGTAACCAATACCTTCAAACACTACACCTCCTGAAATTATTTAATTACCCCCTTTTCCCTTAGATACTCTTTTAAAGCCTCCCTCCACGGCCTCATCCTCAACCCCAACATTCTCAGCCTCTTATTCTCCAATGCTGAGAATAGAGGTCTCTTGGCAATTAAATTTAGATCCCTAGTCTTTATAGGCTCAATATCGACATCCCAACCCATAATCTCAAACACTGAACTAGCGAAGTCATACCAGCTGCAATACCCTTCATTAACCATATGATAAACGCCATATTCAGGCCTTAATTCTAAGAACTTTCTTAACATTTTAGCAACATCTTTAGTATATGTAGGGCTCATAATCATGTCATCAACTACCCTTAGACACTCTCCCCTCCGAGCCTTCTCAATAATCTTATCAACGAAATTCCCTCCCTTCCCACGTGCACCTCTAATCCCGAATAGGCTAGCCACTCTTATTATATAATACTTTCTTGAATAGTTCCTCGTTATTATCTCTCCTAAATACTTACTTAATCCATATATATTGACTGGATTAGGCGTATCATCCTCATTATAAGGCTTATTCTTCCTCCCGTCAAAGACATAATCCGTACTTATATAGATATTTATAGCATCGATCTCATTAGCGATTCTAGCTACATTCAAAGCGCCTATAGAATTGACGTTAAAAGTCTTTAGTGGATTGGATTCACACTCATCAGTCTTATGGTAGGCTGCTGTATTAATAATCACATCCGGCCTTAAATCCCTCAAAGCACTTAGACTACTAATATCCGTAACCTCAATATCATCATGTGTAAGTGGAATAGCATCACCTGAGAAGACTGAAATTATATCACCACCTAATTGACCAGATGCGCCTATAACCGCCACTCTCATTTAATCACCCTAGAAAACTTGACCCTTCTCAATCAATTCTTTCAGTGTAGGCCATTTCTTATCCTTCTCCGATAATATCGGGTTATTTATAGGCCATTTAATATTTACATCAGGATCATTCCATATCAATCCTCCTTCATAGCTAGGTGCATATAAATTATCCACTTTATAGACTACCTCAGCCTCATCACTCAGTACTAGGAAGCCATGTGCAAATCCACGTGGGATATAGAGCATGTATTTATTGAATTCCGATAGGATAAATCCGACATACTTCCCAAATGTCTCTGAATCTCTGCGTAGATCCACCGCTACATCGTAGATAACTCCCTTTATACACCTTACTATCTTGGCCTGGGTATAAGGCATCTTTTGAAAATGTAGCCCCCTTAAGACTCCATATCTCGATTTAGAATGATTATCTTGAATAAAGTCTCCTTTAATTCCAGCCTCCTCGAAATCCGGTTTCTTATAAGTCTCCATAAAGAAGCCACGTTCATCCTCAAACACCTTAGGTATAATAAGTATTACACCAGGAATATCAGTCTTTATAAATTCAAATGGCATATATCCAATTATTATTAATAATAATATATAATTAAATAAAGCTGTACCCCTACCAGCCAAAGTTCTAGAGGAAGGAGGGTTAATCTGAGGGGGCTCTTAACGCTTATAAGTAGTTGTTAAGACCCTAAGAGTATGGCTCTAGAGTATATTAAAGTTTCTGAGAAGCTTCTGAGATAAGACGCTAAGAAAGTTTGGTATGTAGTCGCTTTAATGATTAAGGTCTGTACCTGCTAAAGCGAGAGCAGGAGATTGATAGGTCATATAGAGAGTTATGGAACCTAAGCCTCCTGCCCTCACCACCAGCAAGGACAAGACCCTTAACCAACCTGAAACACTACTCACTCCTCTCGATGCTTTCTCGGCTAAAACTTCTTCCTAAGACTTTTCTTTAAACGCCATACCATAGCACCTACAATCACCCTTTTCCGAATCTCCTTCAGCTTTCTCTTCATTTCTTCTGCAACAGATCGTTTAACATCAACAATATTGTTATTTTCTTCAGGATCCTTTAACAGATCGTAAAGCTCTTCCACACCTCCATGGACCACACCGCAGTATCTACAGATGGCTTGTTCAGGTGAAACTGCCTCTATATATTTATAATGTGTTGCTCTAAGAACGAACTTCCTCTCTGTATAGCTTTCCTCCACATACACAAAGTCACGCAAAGCTGTAGGCTTGTCCTCTACATCTTCAAATATTAGAGGAGAAAGGTTCGACCCCTCAAAGTAGGTTTCAGTTTTGATATTTAACAGGTTTAGTATCGTAGGTGTAAGATCTATGTGTTGTACATAGGCTCTAAATCTTCTCCCCTGAGGTAGGGCATCACTGTACAAAATTAATGGTACACGTATAGTTGCATCATATAGACCATGGTGATCGAAGAATATACCATGCTCAGAGAGACTCTCACCATGGTCTGAAGTAATAATTAGTAGAGTTTCATTGAGGACACCTAGATGCTCCAGACCCTCACAAAGCTTTTTTAGAGCTTTATCAACGTAGTGAGCTGAAGCATCATATCTTGCAATAATCTCGCACACCTTCGTGTTAGCTCCAAACATTTCGACAAGCTTCTGTCTCCACGGACCCCGAATCTCTGAAGTCAATTCTGATATAGTTGTTTTACATGAAGCGTCTTCCTTACCTTCATTACAGCCCCTCCGCGCAAATCTCTTAACGAGTTCGGATGGAGCAGGATAAGGAGTATGAGTATCCCAGTAGTGTATCAATAGAAATACCTTCTTATCTCTAAACTTGTTGAGGTAGGTTAGTGCTGCTTGTGTAGCCCCTAAGGCATCGTAGGGAAGAGGCTTGCCAGATAACCCAAAAGCCTTTCTAGCTAATCTAAGAAATGAATTGTCCAGCGATCCCAGCCTTTCGCCTAAAACTCTCCTAGCGATTTCCTTAACTAATCTAGCGAAAGAACTTGGAGCTGGAATGTAGTAGTACTTGAAGCCCTTCCTATGCCAACGACCGAGAAAGTCTATAGCTATAGTAACGAAACCCTCCTTACTCAACACCTCCTGCAGGAATGTTACTTGTGAAACTCCAGCTATCTCCTCGTCTGTGACCTTCTCGCCATGATTAATGAGGCCAAGAGAAGAAGGGTACCTACCACTGTAGATAGCTGTTAGAGCTGGATCTGTAGCATTAATCGTCGTGAAAACGTTGTCAAAGACCACTCCTTTCTGTGATAACTCAGTTAGGAAGGGCATAACCTCTTCATTAACACGATCAACTCTAAGTGCATCAATAATTACAAGTATTACTTTTCGGATTTCATTCTGGGTCATTACGGTAACACCATCTAAATTCGATATCCTGATCTTAGGATTAAGAAGCTGTGTTCTTAAATATCAAGCCTATGCCATAACCTCCTTGGCTCCAATCTTTAACTATTTCTAAAAGACGAACAGGACTCTTTAATCCTTGCTTAAGCTCGTTCCAAAATCTTGGAACTCCGCCTACAAGCTCTGATGGTCCTGGAACTATGTCATGAAGTGCTACTATGCCTCCCTCGCGGATGAGTGATGAGTAGAGCTCGTAGTCCTTCTTTACACCTTCATAGCTATGGTCACCGTCTATGAAGAGGAAGTCCAACCTATTTCCTCCCAGCACCTTCTTTACCTCCTCTAAGGTCTCCAGACTATGGCTATCTTCCCGAATCAGCACTATCCTCTGCCTTCCCCAAGCAAATAGCTTATATACGAGCTTCCTAGGCCATGGGTAACCCCCTCCAAAAGGACCTCTGGGTATATCTATACTCACTATAACTGCATCCTCAGCGGCAACACGAGTCCATAGAAGTAGCGTTCCTCCCCTAGCAGTACCTACCTCGAGGATATACTTAGGTTTTAACCGCTTAAGGATCTTCAAAAGCCTCTCAACTTCACATCCAACCTGCATAGGCCTAAAGAGCATACCTATCAGACTATCACTAAAGAGGAGGGCAAGCACCCCATTAAGCTCTCTTCTAAGCTTATAGGCTATGTATGGAGCCAAGAATAAGCTCACTAAACCAATTCTATGATCGACTAAGGCTAGAGCACGCCTAATAACGTACCGAGCCCCTCTCCTCTTTACTAGTTCTACAGCTTTCATTACAAGCTTCATACCCTTACGCTGATGATAACACTGCGTTTTCTGAGCCTATGATCAAGTTTTCTAATTTTTCTTCCTATGATACCCCGTAAAACCTGTATTCTTACATCTTAAACAATCAATCCAAATATAATTATTCTCCATCTATTCAAAAACCCTCTTTATGATAATCTTCCGAGACGTCTAGTCTTAACTCATAGCTAATAGAAGAGTATACCCTAGATAAATCACCATAAACGTTTCTGAATTTTACTATAACTGCCTCCTAGATCATAGAAGAGCTTTACAACTGAATTACTAATCACTCTTTATTTAGCAGCTGTCTAACTGTTTTTCTTACTGCTTCATATGAATCCCATCTAGGCTTCCAGCCAGTAGATTTTAACTTTGTAATATCTAAGAGCATAAACTTTACGTCTCCCATCCATCCACGTCCATCTGGTGTAGCGGGCTTATACTTGTATATTACGTTGTTTAATCCCATCTCCTCAACTACTATATCCGCTATCTCCTTGACGGTGATCCAGTCTTCATTACCTACGTTATAAATATCATAATCTTTATTAGATTTTTTAAAGACGTTAAATAGATGTAGTGTTGCGTCAACCGCATCATATACATGTAGATAACTCTTCTTCTGAGAACCGTCGCCTAGAATCTCGAGCTCACTAGGATTCTTCCTAAGCTTATTTATAAAATCTATTATAACTCCGTGATTACTACGTGGACCAATTATATTCGCATATCTAAGAATTAAACTTTTAATACCATATAATTTAGAATATGATATAATTAGGTTCTCACACGCAAGTTTAGAAGCACCATATACAGATATAGGTTCAAGGGGATGATAATCCTCAGGAGTGGGTAGAATCTTAGCATCACCATATACAGTACTAGTACTTGCAAACACTAGATATGGGATATCATACCTTCTACAGAGCTCGAGAACCTTGAAAGTTGCATATACATTCTCATTAAAATGGATCTCAGGACTTACTGTGGAGACCTTAACCTCTGGATTAGCCGCATAATGAAAGATTATATCGATATCACCCTCTTCTTTGTATAAAAATTCTATAGATTTAACATCCGCTTTTACAAAATTTATCTTACCTGATCTAAGATGCTCCTTAATGTTATCTATAGATCCATTGCTTAAATTATCTATTATAGAGACTTTAGAAGACATACTAATCAATCTATCAAGGAGATGACTCCCTATAAAACCCGCTCCCCCAGTAACTAGAACATAATTAAACATCATATGATATATGGAGAAAAATGCAATAAACTTAACTATAGATGCTTTTTAGCTTAGAGGATACATCGGATTACTTGATGAGTGGTAGTTTAAAGAACTTGATTTAGAGCTATTCTATTACATAATTCATCCGAGGTCTACACTACTCGTTATCTCGAGATGCCTGAAGGATAAGGTTAATATAATGCCTACATCATGGAATATGCCTGTATCTGAGGAACCTCCTACAGTCGCTGTATCAATTTATAGGGAGGCATATACTTTATTAATGTTGTCTTCATAGCTATCTATTAAACAGTAGAAAGAGCCTAAGTCAGGGTATAGCCTAAATAACTTTAAATCGAATGCTTTATCTTTATAAGTAAACACAGGCCAACGCCTCATTAGATAGAATTGTGTACAATCTATCTCCCAACCATTTTTTTCGTCTTCTTTTTAACTATGTTATTGTAACTTTCCTATCTATACGATATATAACACTAGCCATAATTAACTCATGATCAATAACAAATATCAAATCTCCAATTTCACATGATAGATTATCATTGAAGGATATCCTTCTAGAATGAATTTTACAGCAATTAATTTTTAAATATGCATCGTACGACTCTTTGATGTTCTTAAATTCTCTACTACTTATGATAAGTTTTATATCAACATGATCTAAACGATTATATAGTGCTAATGATACTATGTTCATTCTTTATGTAAAATAACGATAAAACTTTATCTATAATATCAATATTTTTCTTTGAAGTTATCAACCGATAGAATAAGGATTTAAAGTTGGGAATTAACATGTATTATAATCGTTAAGGTAGTCATTTTAAACCCTAAAAAGATAGCTACTAAATGCTCATAAACATCTTTCTATATAACTAAACTCATTAGATGAAATATATTCTAAAAAACCACGATATTCATAAGGTATCCATAATACTCATAGTAATCTTAACACCAGCAATTAAGTATACAAAATAATTCTTTAGAGAAATAAACCTATGTTAACCAACATCTTCAACAGTTTCAATAAAACAAAAATGTAAGCGCTTATTTAGATCTTAACCTTATCTTTTTCCATCCCCGGATACGGCCCTTCTTTAACTTGTAGTAAAATCGAGTCTTTTAAATATTCTATTTTATGTCCTGATTTCATTATTACAAGGTCACCCTCATCAGCTATAAATGATGATACAAGGGCCCTGCTTTTAGGATGATAAATATAGACTTTAATAGATCCTTTGACAACATATAATGCTTCTACACCAATATCACCAGACTTATTATCACCTCTAATATGGTAATGACTAGGTACGATGTCCTTAGACTTATGTACATTGTAACCCACCTGAACCCGCCATTTATCTGGTGTAAAAATCGTAGTCTTATATAGTTTATCAATAAATTTACGCTTTACAAGTATAGCTAATAATTCACCGCCAAACCTTATTTCCTGGAATAAATCATCACTCATAGCATAGCACCAGACTATTAGCTATATCTACCGATAAACTATATTATAGCTTCACAAACATAAACTACATCTTCTTTCGCCATCATATTAATAAAAATATTTCATCATATACATCCTCTAGATATTTGTTTCATGAACCAGTCTCATATCTTAATTATTCTCTTAATTCTATCAACAACATACATTAGCTCATCATCAGAAATCCGAGGGCCACTAGGAAGACTTAATCCATGACTGGATAAATAGCTTGAAATTTTAAACTTACTAGCCATGTATTTCGTGTAATTTTTATATGGAGGCATCGCATGTAAAGGATAAAAGAATGGCCTCGTTTCTATACCTTCTTTAGATAGCTTGTTAATCAATTCGTCTCTAGACACATCCATTTTTCTTTCATCTATAAGTATCGAATATAACCAGTATACGCATCTTGCCCATTCCATCTCCGGATGAAGCTTAATTCCTGGAATACTAGATAACTCTTCAATATATACTTTTGCTATATGCCTTTTTCTCTCTATTAATTTGTTGATCTTCATTAGTTGGGCTAATCCAATCGCAGCCTGAACATTGGTCATCCTGTAATTATATCCAACTACAATATGCCAATACCTAGGCCTCATACCATGATCTTTATAAAGTCTTATCTTATCAGCTAGTTCATCGTCATCTGTTATTACCATCCCACCTTCTCCAGTAGTAATAATTTTATTCCCGTAAAAACTAAATGTCGCAATATGCCCAAAAGACCCTACTTTTTTATTAATAAATTCCGCTCCATGAGCCTCAGCACAATCCTCTATGATATATAATCCATATTTATCTGCGATCTCAATTATCTCATCCATCTTAGCTGGATGACCATATAAATGAACAACTATAATCGCTTTAGTATTGTTATTAATGCTTTTTTCAATTTCTTTAGGATCAATGCACCAATATTCAGAGTTAACATCTACGAAAATAGGTCTCGCACCAACCTCGATAACCATATTAGCTGGAGAAGCAAAGGTAAGATCGGGAACTATAACTGAATCTCCAGGACCTATACCTAAAGCAAGTAAAGCTAGATGTATAGCTACTGTACCATTGCTAACGGCTATAGCATGCTTAATGCCGATCCATCTAGAAAACATTCTTTCAAACTCGTCTATAAAATAACCTTTACTACTTATCCAACCGCTTCTAACTGCTTTAATAACGTTAATTAACTCCTCCTCTCCTATCTCTGGATTAGCGATTGGAATCATAAAATAAAGAATAATTTCAGATATCTTTAAGTGTAACAGGAATCAATCTCACATTCTTAATGCCCTGGTTAATATCTTTGCTTCACTCGGGTAATTCGGAGCATCCCAGGGAAATCTCTCACCTTTTAACCATCGTTCCCATCTATTTAATTCTTCTCTAACCATAATCTTAACCAACTTATCAAATTTCACTCTAGGCTTCCAACCAAGTTTCTTCTCAGCTTTAGAGTAATCACCTACTAAACACGGCACATCTAAAGGTCTAAAGAAACGCTTATCAACTTTAACATATTCTTGCCAGTCTAAGCCAACGAAATTAAATGCTTTCTCAACGAACTCTTGAACACTATGTGCTTCTCTAGTTGCAATTACAAAATCATCAGGCTCTTTCTCTTGCATCATAAGCCACATAGCCTCGATATATTCTGGCGCATAGCCCCAGTCACGCTTAGCCTTTAAGTTGCCGAGCCTGAGTTCCCTACTAAGGCCAAGAGCAATCTTAGCAACTTCATTAGCAATTTTTCTAGTGACAAACTCCAGCCCTCTAAGCGGAGATTCATGATTAAATAAAATACCGTTTACAGCGAAGATGTCGTAACCCTCACGATAAATCCTAGTAATCCAATAGCCATAGAGCTTAGCTGCTGCATATGGACTCATAGGCTTAAACGGATCATTTTCATTAAGTGGCCTATTAATCTCTAAACCCGTTTTTCCATACATCTCGCTAGTAGCTGCAAAATAAAATTTAATGCCATTACAATTCTGTCTTATAGCTTCAAGAAACCTAGCAACAGCTAGTCCAGTATCTTCAGTAGTAGCGATAGGAGTTTCAAAACTAGCCCCAACAAAACTCTGAGCAGCGAGATGATAAACTTCATTTGGCTCACTGATCTTTAGAGCCTCAATAATACTACTCATATCACTGAGATCACCTGGAATCAAATTAATTCTATTAAATATACCTAAATACTGAAGACGCCAAAAATTAGGACTACTAAGCCTACGATAAATGCCGTATACTTCATAACCCTTCTCAAGCAAGAGCTTAGCTAAGTAAGCACCGTCCTGACCTGTGATACCAGTGATTAATGCGCGCTTAATCATGCTCTATAGCACCTTCTAGCATATACAATACATATGGGTATAAAGATTTTAAAGATTTACGGGTGCGCCAAAGGTGATAACACAGGTATTTGCTGTCTACACAGCATGAACATCTTAACGGCATACATCCTTGCCATGGGATTTGTTGCTACGCAAGGAATTATCCGGGGATGTACTAAAATTATTATTGTACTTGAGCATATTCTCCACCTTATGTGGTACCCAAGCAGATATTTCGCTACCATTTCATGAATGTATCTAAATACGTCACATGCGTCTCTCCTCAGCTTTTCCATCTTCTTAACCTGAATGAACCCAAGGTACTCTTTGATGACATTCGTGAATTGATATGAATTGATGTTTAGAGTTATTAAACATCTTTGCACATCTTTTAGATTATTAATACATGATAGTAGCAGAGACGAGAGACTGCGAAGCTTATGTCTTGAAGCTACTGCGTATCCCATTTTAATAGTATCCCTCCAAGAATCTGGTATTCTCGCACTCTCTATGTATAGGAGGTTCTCGGCAATCATTGAGCAATACTTAGCGTAATCTCTTAAGCTATTAGCTGAGAGAAGACCTAGCATCGCAAAGGCGATGTGTAGTAGAAGCCACCTTCTACTATACTTCTTCAATACCAGCTTTAGTATGTATTTCATGTAAGGTTTATGAAAAGGGTATCTAAGTAGTGTTATAGCTAGGAAGATGTTGCCTAGGATAGTAGGCGAGACAACGATATATGGAGAGAAAGATACCTTAAAACCTAGCTTCTTCCTAAGCGCTTTCTCAATATCTTTTCTATGTATAAGTAAAACTATATACTTCCCTATATTCCAAGTTAAGTAAACTACATCAATATCATCACGTCTCCCTGCATCCTTAACAAGCCAACTACCGCTAACAATAATCATAGACCTAGACTCCTCTTTATCAGGCTATGAAGCTTAGGAACATCTATATCGACGCCCTCATTCTCCATTATATCATTAGAAGCTAATACAACACCGTGCTGACTAGTATAATCGGGGCTATATGCATGCATACCCCTAGGTTTTAGCCAGTTAAAGAAATTTGGATAAAGCACCACTCCCTCACGTAAGGCGTATACTTCATCACCATATCTCCTATCCAGCGACAGATGATACCTCCTGAGATCCTCCTCTCTAAGCAACGATGCTTTTTCGCGAAGAAGCTTCTTTACCTGAGACAGTATAGGGCTATCCTTCTTATAGGAGTCTAGGTAGAATATTCTGAAGAACGTAGCATCTATACCAGCAACGTATGTTTTCCCGTATTCAGGATCCCTAAGGACATGACTATAGAGATCTATATAATCCTTCACCGTGACCATGCCATGATCCGAGAACACTAGATAGCTAAATCCCCTATTGACAGCAAGCCTGATCAAGTACTTAACTATATCTGAAAGCCACTTCAGTAAATCTATGTAGTTAGAGTCTTCAACACCGTACCTATGACCCCAGAAGTCAGGCTCATCAATATACGCAAGCACTACATCACTAGCAGCCATGTACTTAACAAGAGCCTTAGCGAATATGTCCAGCCTATGCCCATAGAACCTATCCTCAAGTACCGAGTACCTAATACCCCTTGACTCAAACTCATTAAAGAGCACCCTAAACCCCTTAGCCCTAAGATACTGATCGATTTCCATAAAGGAGGATTCGGTCTTTATTTCTTGCTCTAATATATTGCCCCAAGTCTTAGTATGGAACATGTGAATACCGATGAACTTGTTAAGGATAAACTTAATACTTTTGATAGGCAGGATACTATTGTCAAGAAGCGTACTGAAGGTCTTTGGTATAGGTCTAGGCTTTCCAGAGCTACTAAACATGTATGAAACCCAGTATCCATGCTCATCAGGGTACATACCCGTGAGCATACTAACTTTGAAGCAGTCAGTATATCCAAAAACAGGTATAAGCCTAGCACAAACAGCCCTCGGATCAACATTCCTAACTTCCTTAAGCAATACATCGGCGTACCTAAAAGGCCATGCATCTAGGTAGAGTAGCAGCAGCTTCAAGCCTTAGCCGCCTCACGCACCATCTCATAAAACTTCAATAGTCTATCCACATAGCGTGGAACAGAATACCTTTCCTTAAACACTTTATAGCCTCTTAAACCCATAGAAGCTCTGAGAGAATCGTCTTCAATGAGTCTCCTGAGAGCAGACACAATTTCTCCAACGTCATTATGATTACGTATGAGTAGGCCATCATCACTATCTCTAATATGCTCAGTAGCAGCATCAAGATCAAGAGCAACAATAGGTTTCCTATGACTCCAAGCCTCAAGAGCAATCCTATGAAAAGTCTCAAACCGGGAAAGCTGAACGACAAACAGACTACCCTCGTAGAGAGCGTGAAGCTCCTTCCCAGGAACATTTTCTAGCATAACCACGTTCTTCAGACCATACTTGTGAATCCTAGCTAACAACTCCCGTTTATACCCCCAGTCACTACCAACAATGACGAGCTTCAACCAAGGATAATCCTTCTCAATAAACCTCCAAGCATCAACAAGCAGATCATATCCCTTATACCATGTAAGCCTACCAACACTAAGAACATAACTACCCCAAGACAAACCATACCTGCCAAGAACCTCCTCAACAAAATCCCTATCCACAGAAACCTCCTCAACACATTCACCAAAAACCTCAATAGGTAAATCAGGCCTAAACCTACGGAAGTACTCAGCCTCAGCACTAGTAAGAGTAACCAAGCCATGAGCATACCTAGCAAGCCTAGGAAGAACAAACCTATCCCATAAACCACCAATCAAACGAACAAATACACTCCTATGATACCTAAACCTACCAGGAATATAGATAGGCTGCCAAACACAAACCTTACCCAACTCCCTACAACGCCTCAAAGAAGAAACAAGAAGACTAGAAGGGATAGAAGAAAAAACATGAACAACATCAGCATCTCTCAAAACCTCCCTGAGACCCCCAACATCAACACCAACATCAACCTGGTCAAACAACAACCACCTAAAACCAAGCCTACAAACATTAACACCATCAACAACCTCGAAACTGGGTAAATCACTTAGACGTAATGTTGCGGTACAAACGATAACCCCTCTGCGAATCAGTTCGCAAGCTATGATATGCATAAGTAGCTCGATTCCTCCATAGCTTGGAAGGTAGAGTTTATACACCATAATAATGTTGAACGCTGGTCCTATCCTCAACATCTACAATCCAGAGTTAAATGGGTTTAAGTAAGAATTTAGAAGTAGAACTCTCCATAGAGTATAGAAACTTCATCTGCTTCTCAGAAAGTTTTACTATTGGTCTTTTAAACATCAACATTAGATATATGTAAGGAAGAGGCTTCTTGAAGCTTAATGCTAAGTACGCTAGGAGAATTACTGATGAACGGCCTCTACCTAAGCGGCAACCAATATATATCCTCCTATGCTTCTTAACTAGTCTATTTATTATAGATAGCACTTTAGCAAAGTCTTCTCTCTTAGGTACAGAGTCGTCTCTTACTGGTATATTGAAGTAACAACCATGTGTCAAGGCGTTAAGTATCGCCTGGTTACTTATTTCTTGTTTTTCCCTTAAATCTACGATACATTCTATAGCTTCAGAGCGAGTAAACGATATTATTTTTTCATGATCTGCTGCTGGACCTAAGTATATGCCGTTGACTATATTAGACGCTGCAGATAGACACTTTAGACGTCTAATATACCATATTGGTATAAGTGCAAAGTATTTTAGCGGATATTCGTAAAGCTCCGCTATGAAGAGATTACCTCTAGCCTTCTTAATCATTTCCAGAAATGTACGTAGACATTGCATTATGCCATTCCTCCCCATATCTTCTCTAGCTCTTTTTAAAGCCCTTAAAAGACTCACAAAGTATGCTACACGCTTAGGATAATGTAAGCAATTAGTATGTTTATTGAAGTATTCTATTAATAGCTGTGTAAAATTAACCTGAGAATGCAAAGCTAAAGGTGTCGTTCCCCAGAATCGAGGATTTAACTCCATAAAGAATATCCTACCATCTTTTGACTCCTTAAATTCAACCATAGCAACTCCTTTCCAATTCAAACTCTTAAGCAACCTAAAACCCTGTTTTATTGCATCAGGATGAATATAGGTATAGGCACTAACACTATATCCCCCCTCTTTATGTGCTTCAACAACACGCTTATGTCCCGCTACAGCCACCAGCTCGCCGAACCTATTGAAGAGAAACTCTGCCCCTACACCTATACCTTCAATGTATTCTTGTGCAATTACAGTTCCATGTCTAGCTAGTTTCATGAAAATTCTATTAAATTGATCTCGGCTAGGTTTTTTTCTAAATACATAAAATCTTGAACCTAACCCTGGAGGGACGTTAATTTCGTTAGAAACCTTTATAATAAACGGTAGACCAAGTTCCTCAATAAGAAAAGACACATCGTGTGGTTCAGTTAAGAAAATCGTTTGGGGAAGCCTTAAACCTAGCCTCTTGGCTTCTTTAATAATGTATGTCTTGTCTACAACTTTCCTAAGGATCCAGTAATCTGATATAGGTATGGTGATCCCCTCGTCTTCAAGCTCCTTTTTAATTTTTGCAACTGCTAATTGAGTATGCTCGATGAATGGCATAATAAAGTTAAAACTATACTTATGTGCAACACTTGTGATCCAATTAATAAAGGCTTGTTCCGAGAATAGAGGATCTGGGTATAAAAACTTTTTATAGTCTTTTAGTGCTAGGACAATTCCAGGTTTAATTTTTTCATTAAATGGAATACCTAAAAACACATCATAACCTAGCCTTTTTAGCTCTCTAGCTATTACAAATGAGTAGGGTGCGACACCTATATCTAATGCGAATATTTTGCAAGTCAAACTTTCACTTCGATATTCCTACGCTTCAATTCTTTTGCCACCGAGTGCATAAGCATCTCAATACCTCCATAATTTGGTAGATAAAACTTATATATAAAAGCAAGATTCAAATTCATACTTTATCCTTCTCTATATAAGAATGATGTACTTATAAATTAATCATATCTCAATATGATGTTGGAATTTTTGAAATGTAAACTTAATTATACTTTTACTCGAGGCCTTTTTTTGATAGGCTTTGCTGGCACTCCTACAGCAATAGTCCATGGTGGTATATCTTTAGTAACAAGTGCGTGAGCCCCAATTACGGCTCCTTCTCCTATTTTAACACCCGGTAATACAGTAACATTAACTCCAAGAAAAGCGTCCTTTTCTATTATAACAGGAGCTCGTTTAACAGCCCTATGTTCTGGAGGCACCATAGGTCCACTCATTCTTTTTCCGCCCTCATAATGTTCTGTGGAAGAATAAATATGACAAAAACTCGAAATCCCTACATAATCACCGATATATACTCTGCCCCCACCTTGAATTAGTGAATATGGCGCAATATGTACATGACGGCCGATCGTTACCCCTTTTAAGCCTTCAATACTTACATATCTATCTATCCATGTATAGTCATATACAGATACATTTTCTGGATTAAGTATTATAACACCAATATCAATCAATACTCCCTTTCCTAAATACCTAAGCTTTTTATTATAATAACCTCGTCTTAATATATATCCAGCAGGCCCAGGCATATAAGTAATAACCATTTCAACAGGGTTAATTAACGCTTTTTTTAATAATCCCGTAATACCTAAGCGTTGAATAGCTACATCCTCAATACTATACTTCTCTATATTCATTTACTTAAAGATAATAATACCTTATTTAAATCCTTTTTAATATTAGACAGTGAAAATCTTTTAACCGAGATTACAGCATTTGAAGCCATTTTATACCATAAATTTCTATTTTGAAGAAGTATTTCCGAATATCTAATAAATTCATCTTCATTTCTAGCTAAAAAACTGTTAAATTCATGTATAGCACCATCAATCCCCCCTTTTGCAGTTAAAACACTAGGAGTCCCACAAGCCATAGCTTCTAATGGAGTTAAAATGTGATGTTCTTCTCTTAAATGCCAATATACAGTTGCACGTTGATATAGCTCTCTAAGCTGATTATCATCAGGATTAAATATAAATTTTATCCTTTTATCGTCTCTTGCAATTTTTTTTAGGTAAATTATATACTTAAGAAAAGCAGGATTTATTCCACCAGCTAGAACTAATTCATATTCACCTTGTAATTTCTTAAATAACAGTATCATTTTATGAAACATTTTACCCGGTGTGAATTGCGAAACACTAATTATTAAATTATATCTTTTCTTTTTCCAGTCAGGCTTAAAAAAATCTGTGTCAATAGGTTCATATAATACTACCGATTTGAGACCTATATTATTTATAATTTTTTGTGAAAATCGAGAAATTGTTAAAATTCTATCAGCATTATTATATAAATAATGCTCTAAACCTCTTAGAATTCTACGCTTTAATCCGACTCTTTTCTTAATTTCATCTAACGAAAAGGAATATACATAACTATATGGGAAAAATATGTATAAAAATACACGAACATCCGTGTTTAAATATTTTATTAATTTAGCTAAATAATATTTGCTAAATAAAAATAGATATTCAATATTCCATTTCCTAATTTCCTTTAAAAGGTTAATCTCTTGAAAATATCGCCCTAGGACTATAATATCATAATTTTTTAATTCTTTAAAAACATTAAAAATTCTTGAAGAAACACTTCCAGTTAGTATAATAGGCCTATACCCTAACTCCGATAGTAACTTAGCATATATTAAAAGCATTCTTGCCCCCCCTGATGGATGAATTAACGAATTATAAAATAATCCAATTTTCATCTGTATACGGTGCACTATTTTTAATATATTTTCAGCAATTTTTACTAATAAAATTTATCTTTTTTAGTAGGAACTTATATTCATTTTTAAATAAAAGGCAATATTTAACGGAAATAAAGCCTAGAATAGTAATTGATTCAATAATAAATTCTGTGATTAATATATTCCATATAATCTGAAGATTAAATTCTAATTTACACATATTCCTTTGTATACTATTTTTTCTAAAATCCGAATAAAAAAGCATAAAACCTAGCGCTGATAGAGGTTTAATTGTGTATGAGCCAGTTTTTAGTTCCCACTGATTATTATAAGGGATATTTACTACTATTTTATTTACATTTATACCTTCTTTTTTAAATAAAATTTCATAGTATATCGAGGATAAAATATTATTTACTCTTCTAACATAGATATCCTTTTTTGAATTAATTATACACCAATTTTGGAATATATAACTTGGTATAAAAATAATTTCATCTATAAACAGCTTATTGTTTGTATTGAGTATAATCATGTTCACCTTCTTATTTAAGCTTTTCCCTATCCGAAAAACAAGCCATTTATATTTATCATAAGTATTAGGAATATTAAACTGAGAACTTTGTTTATTTATCTCAAGCTTTATAGTTGATGATCTATTCGTTTTTACTCTAATGAGCATATTATATGACTCATTTTTAACGTATGCAACCGATATATTAAAAAATATTATTGAATTTTTATCTTTCTTCCACCCAGTTTTTATTGCATAACCATCAGCACAATAAGGATCATTTTCTATATGAATGTTTGACCCTTCAATAAAATTATATCCTGGTGAGATAACATATATATATTCTTTGTTTAAAATTAAGCGAGATAATTTTAAAAAGGATCTTTCTAACTCATCCTTCTTTAAGAACATTACAGTATCAAGATAGGTCCATCCCCTTTTTTGATCCCCAGAAAATACTAAATCGAGAACATGCATACCTGAATTAAGATCAACATAACCCAAATCTATCCATTTATATCCGTAACCAGGATATGTGGTTAGTGATACTCTCTTCAATAAACTACCATCAAGATAAGATGAAAGAGAGATATTTGCTGGTAACATATAAATTCGTACATAAATTCTATAACTTCCTGAGATATTGATATTATAATAAATAGAAAAATGAGAACCAGCATATACTTTATAAACTTCTTCGCTTAAAGTATATTTACCTATGTTCCTTTGGCTCAGCTCAGTAATTTTGCCTTGAGACACAAATCTTGTAGGTAATACTTTATTTTTCTCCATTAAGTAAATTATATCTAATATAGAAGAATCATCTCCAAATAGAATAGTATCTGAGATATTAAGCTTATTTAGTAAATCATCCTTATTTTTCACAAAATATGTATGTAACATGAATAATTTTGAAAGGGTGCTGTTAGATACAGCGCTAAGAAAAGAAGGGAAAATATGTAACCCTCCGAGAGCTAAAATTGCATTTTCTACGGCTCTAATTCTTCCAGAGTATAAATTATTTTTTATTATAAGCATCTTAGTCGAATTATAAATTATATTTAGTCCATTATCATATTGCACAAGCTTATATATATGACGTATAACCTTATAGTCAAAGAATTCAGGTAATATAATAACATATTTAATACCCAGTAACGACAAAACTTTTGAAACCTCACTACTATAATATTTTCCTAATATAATGTTATTCAAATACGAATTAGGTCCATATAACTCATTCTTGTATATGTAAATACTTTTACTAGATAAAAATGGTATAGGGTAGTTTATTAATGGTCCTAATGCTGCAGATAGCCCCTGTATAGGGATACCCTTATATACTAAATAAGGGCTTCCCGACCAATAACTAGGATATGAAATGATATAGGGCAATAATTCATCTCCCATCTTTAGCTCTTCTTTCTTAATTATATTAAAACCCTTAATTAACTTATCATCTATTTCCGTATAAATTTTTATATTTGATGACAAAACTAGGAAAGGAATAATAATGCTCGATAAAAGAAGGAATAATACAATTAGAAACCTAGTACTTATACTAATTGAACGCAAATTCGATAACCTTTTTATTTTGTTAACATAGATCTTTAACGCGAAAGACAACATAATCACTATCGAAAAAATATAAAGATATAAAAATCTTTCAAAAACTCTTAGTCCAGGGAAAAAAGATGAAAAAATAATACCAACATATGTTCTAGGACCTAGACTAAGTGTTATCGAGGAAATAGCTAATAATATAGCAAATATGTAAATTCTTACATTATATGAGTCGTACTTTTTTAAGTTAAGTAATGGAAAAATTGAGATAAAAGTAATAAATACATTTGCAAATAGAAAAACAAAAAATATACTATTGTTATTTTGAAGAACAGAAGCCGCTCCTCTAAATAGCAAATATTTAGGCATAAAAATTAAAGCATGCGCATAATCTGATGAATATTTTAATTTTATTCTAATTGAACTAGATGCAAGTCGACCTAGATATACTAATACTCCCTTATTAGATAATACTAACAAAGCAAAAAACCATGCTGATAATATAAACGAAATAAGGATTATTTTTAATCCTTTACATAATAAGAAAAATCCTTCTCTTTTATTATTTGTAAACTTACCTATAGATTCAAATATAATATATAAAACTACAGGAATTATATATATAATAGTATTATATAAATGACTTGATAATATTAGTGAAAAAATAAATGCTGCTTCGATTAGATTTAAAAGTCGATCGTTTTTTTCATAATACATTTTCATATGATATATGACTAATGGTAATAAACAATAACCTGTAATGATAGATAGATGCCCTCTTAGGAGATCATCAAGCAGTTTTAATGAAAATACATATAATAATCCTCCAATAAAAGATATTTTAGAATTATTAACCAATTTATTAAGAAAGGTGAAAATACCTAAATAACACACAATTATACATATATAAATATATATTATACATGAATATCTCGGAGATTTTGCAATAAAATTAATCAGACCAATAAAAATTTGATCTGAGGATGGAATCATAATATCATTAGTATAGATATTCCATGCTAAAATTCTTCCATAGATCTTTAATTCGTTTGAAATCATACTTGCTATAGCCATTTTAACAAAAAAATCATCATATACAGGATAATATTTAAGATTATACCATTTCAAAATTAGCGTATAAATAGAAAATACAAACAAAATACCAATCAATAGAAAAATATTTTCTTTTAATTTAATAACCAATTTTTTCATTTTTAATCTTTCTTAATTTTAATCTAATAATTTCTTTTTTAATTATTCTTCTAGCTTCTTTAGAAGAAATTTTATTAACTACAATCATCCACGGAACCAACACTAACTCAGGAATATATATATTAGGAAAATGACCATAAACTTTAATAGGAATCAAAGGATGGATCCTTTCGCCAAATGCTTCACCATGATCTGACGTGATGACATTCTTCCCAGGTAAAATATTGGCAACAGAAAGAGCATATGGTAATACAAATCTTAAATTATTCTCATATGCTTTTATATGCTTTTGTATATCTAATTCTAAATAAAATTTTGCATCATATATCTTTCCTTTGGTTAATGCTTTAAATACTTTATATATAATATTAGATTTTGGTTTAAGTACCCTATATTTTTTATCATTAGATTTCGCTTGCAATTTTAATCTTAAAATATTTTCTCTTTCATCCTGAAATTTTAGATGATCTGCGACATATGGGTAATGAGGTTGAACAAAATGTATTATAAATCTTTTGTTAGGATATTTCATATAGCTTTTTAATGTGTAATATACTATAGTTTCCGGCATAACTGTATTATACTTTCTATCCCATCCTATATCCCATACCGAAATAATGTTATATACTTTGTCCTTCAGTATAATATCTACAAATGGATTCGCGGTAATGTATATAATATCATTATATCTACTTTTTACAAAATTTTTTTCAAGAAACTCTCTTGTATGAGAGCCTAAAGATCGCTTACATCGAATTTTGTATTTTTTAAAAGCTGATCCTTTCACATATTCTTTAATGACTTTTATAAAGGTATCACATCTGCATGCATCAAGAATAATTAAGTTATTCCAGTCTTCACTAAAGATAGATTCCCCATCATTCTTTAAAAATCTAGACAATAAGTTAATTCTTATCATTTATTGAAAGGTTTTAATCGACACATTTAATCTTTAAGTTTATAGGAATTTAATTTTTATATTTTTATATATTTTAATTGTTTTTTTTGCGATTATATCCCAATTATACTTTCTTTCTACTAATTTTCTCGCATTGTTAGCTAATTTTTTAATTAATGATCCGTCACTTAATAAAAATTCTAAAGTCTGCGAAAGATCCCTTTCATCGCCTGGCTTAACTAATAAACCATTCTTCCCGTTATCAATTACATCTACAACCCCAGATATTTTAGTGGCTATTACCGCACAGCCACTACTCATTGCTTCTAAGAGTGAAAGAGGAAAACCCTCTCCTCTGCTAGGTAATACAAATATTGACGCTTTTGCATATATTTCACGAAGTAAAGACATGGGTATATTGCTCATAAACGACACATAATTTTCTATATTTAATTTTTTTACCAAATTCTTTAGTTTTGTCTTCTCTTCACCGTCACCTACAATTATTAATTTATACTCAGTCAGCTTATTAGAAACTCTTGCAAATGCTTTTATTAAGATATCCGCCCCTTTACGTTTTGTTAATCTTCCTACAAATAATATAAACGGCTTTTTATCTTTGGAGGGTTTAAAATAATTAGTATCAACACCATTAGGCACATAGGATACCTTTTCATTAGGTATTCTAGCCCAGTCTACAAGCTCATTATAAATTTGTCTAGATACTGCAATAATATGATCAACATTATAAATGATTTTATACTCCATAGTTAGATATGCTATTACTCTTATAAATCGTTGTAATCCTTTGAAAGCTCCCGAAAAAGGAGACTGATCATGAAGAGTATAAATTAAAGGTTTATTTGTATTAAGCATGGAAATTACTCTAGCTGCTAATCTACCATGAATGTGAATAAGATCTGGTGAAATTTTGGGTAGAATCTCCAGATATTTTATTGAGGAATTTACTCCTCCAATTATATGAGATTGCAACCATCCACTAAAGTCATTAATTGGCGGATGATAGTGAAGATGGTAGTTATATATCTTAATATTAGGATGAAAGAAGAACCCTCGCTTAATGTCAGATATTAAATGAACTCTTATACCATACTTAGCTATATGATTTGCAAGATGATAAATATGGTATTCTGCACCAGCAGAAGTCTCTGGAGGGATGGGAAGAACACCAGTATTTACAAGTAGGACCTCCATAATCAACTAACTTTAACTATGTTGCATGCTAGTAATTTTATTAATTTTTTAATTTATCTTCAATATTCATAAGTTGTTATAAATCTTAATGATTTAATGAATTTAATAGCTATATACACTTTAGAATCTAGTATTTTTATATAATACTCAATACTCATTTCTTTTACACTATATACCTCAATTATGGTCTGAAAAAGCAACTTAAATCAGAAAACTAATTAACTCACTGAGATCATGCTTAACACTCTTTTTCACTTTATATTTCATCGATCAATTTTTTAGAAGTTAAATTACATACTGACTTTAGGATCAATGTTTTATTTACACTTATTTAAATTAAGCTAAATAATTTAATTATTTTTCAATTTAAGATTAACTATTTTATCCTAACTTTACTCCACAGATATAATGCTCTAATCAACTGTGATAATATTATCGCTAATCCTATCCCTACCGTGTTGAAAAATGTTCCAAATATAATTAATGTAAATAACGTGCTTATCACGTATATTAATCCTCCCATGAATACATACCCACTTTTCTCCTTTCCAAATAGCTTTGCATTTGCTAGAGAGGTTAGCGTTAATGGTACCACTGCCACAGACATTACTCGAATTAACTCAATTGCATTTTGGAAACTTGGAAATAAGATCTTTACAATATATGGTGCTATTATAAAAGTAATCAATGCTAGTAGTATTGACAACATCAATCCGAATATTTTTATGTCGACTTTGTTTACTCCGCTTGATTCCTTAGGCAGTAAATATATGTATAGGCTTCTAGGTATTATTGCTAGTAGCATTAGGAATTGGAATCCCAGTTGATATAATCCTAGTGCGTAGAATCCGAATAGGCTTCCGATTATTATTTTATCTAGGTATGTTGCTAGGCTACCGATTATATTTAGCCCGTAGCTGTGTAGTGTGAAGTTTATTTTGTGTCTTAGGCTGTTTATGTTGAATGTTATGTTTCTTAGGTTTTTTAGGTATCTGTAGCTTAGTAGCATCGGCCCTAGGAAGTATCCTAGTAGGATTCCTATTATGCCTATTTGGAAGTATAGTATTATTGATGATGCGATCTGTATGATCCTTTGTAGGATAACCGTATATGCATATTCACTGTATAGTTTCCTGCCGAGTATCTCTGCTATAGCCATTCCATAGAATACTAGTGCAACCGTTATTATCGATATAGTCCATTGGATCGGTATTAATGCCGATGCTACTACTAGACCTGATAATAATATTATCGAGTCAGCCTCCCTAACGACCTCCTCATCCCCCTTAGCTAAGTATGTAATTACAGTCGTGTTCAGACCTAGTGAGGCTATTGAAGCCGGGATTACTGCGAATGCGATGTAGTAGTTGACCTCACCATATTCACTTACCTTCAGTATCGACGCTAGTATGAACCAGAATAATGCCCCTAATATTGTGGATGATAGGTTTCCAATTGTTGTGTATGCGAATCCCTTCTCCCTCTTAATAAAGTCTAGTAATGTCCTTATCCTTTCTTGGATTAACTCGCTATACTCCATATTTAATCCTCTTCCCTACCATATTTTATGAAGCATATTAGCTGTAGGAACACCCCGATTACAAGTGAATAGTATGCATATACAGCTATATTATTTGCATTAGTCTCGTCGCCTAGAGCTAGATATACGGCTGCAGTTGTTAATAGTATCATGAATACTATTATAAATGGTGCTCCCCAATTCTCCTTTAAATAGTCTTTAATCCTTAGACTGATACCTATATTCAATTTCGGTGTTATAGCGACTTTAGATGATCCATATATAAGTATATTATGTATTCCTTTATCCAATTAGATATTATCCTTAATTCCATATTCTTGATGTATAGAGCTAGATTGGAATTGATATTTGGATAAATCATGGCTATCTTCCGCTTCCCAATTCTATTCCTATGTAATTAATGTATATATGTCTCTTATTTCCCTGGTCATAGAGCTTATTTGTGGAATAAGGCCTCCAGTTTAGGCGATAGTCGATGATCTTGATAGTAGAACGTCTGATTTTGCAGTGTCTTTCAATTACTGCTCTATCCATATTCTCTCTACTTCTGGGATGCGATCGAACTCTCTGTCCTCGCTAACTAATACCTTGATATTATTATTCATCATTGCACCTATGTGGAGGGCGTCTGAAGGTTTCAAGTTGTGTTTAGTGATTATTTCTGTAGAGTACTTGTATTCTTCTTCACCTAGGTTGAGTATGGTGGTGTAGGGGAGGATGTTCGCCTCTATGAATTTTATCGAGACTTTATATGGAATATTATACTTTTTTCTAGAGATATAGATTAACTCGTTGAGCACTAGTACATCGGTGTATGGTTTGTATTTAATTAGGATCTCTATGTAGAAGTTCTCGTATGTAGTTCTATATCTTGAGTTAGTTAGTGTATTGAGGTATATGAGGAGTGGGGCATCTATAAATATCTTCATTGCTCGAACTCCTCTTCAAGATATGCTTGCGCTAGTTCACCTGGCTTAGGCTCTCTTCTACCGTGTATCCCCTTAAGGGTCTTGACATGCTTCCTCAGAGACTCCCTAAGCTTATCAACATCGACATTTCTTTTAGCAGGCTTAAGCACGATGCCATCCCTGATCTCCACGATAACCTCATCACCCTCATCGATGCCGACGGCTTCACGGATAGCCTTAGGTAGGATGATATAGCCTTTCCTACCAACCTTTAACTTAAGAGTCAAACCCAGTCCACCTACAGTATAACTAGGTAAAACTATTTATTAAGCTTTTCAGCTACAACTCCCTCTAGCTATGCGATATCCCTCATATCTCTCCCCCAATTCCTCCCTAACCCTCTTTTCAATACGGCTCTTTACCTCCCTCACCAATTATCTCGATAGTTTATCGACTGCCTCCTTTAATAGCTTTATATTCTCTAATAGAATCTCTCTAGTCTCCTCGACTCCTCCTGAATAGTCTCAAGTAGTTTAGTTGTCTTTTTAGATTCTTCTAGTAGGGTATTTAGTATTTCAGTTAGTTTATTTGATATTTCACCGTATTTCTCCATTAATACCTTGAAGTTTTCGTCTGTTCTCTTAGCGAATTCTCTAAACTCCTCTCTAAAGCCTCTAAACTCTCCTCTATAGTCTTTAAACTCCCTCCAGTAGTCTATGAATATGCTTTGCATCGCTCCAAAGCCTTCCAGAAGCTCCTCCTCGAGAGGACCATATTTAATTATGAAGTATTTATATTCTGGATTCAACTCCGACTCTTTAACATCAAACTCCCTTATCTTAATAGGATATGGGGGGTTCTGGGCTTCTTCAAGAAACTCACTTAACTTATCCTCCTCTCCCTGAATGAATATATCTACCGATCCATCCTTAAGATTCTCTATATAACTCTGATAATCCATATTCCTGTGCAAAGTCTAGGATATATTTTCTATACCCTACTCCCTGTACCCCTCCATATACCCTGATTTTATATGCCTTCATGCGATTCAATTTAAAATTTATATTATCCCCCTAAATATTTCTTCTATCTTATCATTATCTATCTTCTCATATTTCTCCGTCGAGCCTACGTCGTACCAGTATCCATCATGCCTATATACAAGGACATTACCCTCCCACTCTATCAGCTTAGGTATTATATGCGTCATAATATCTAACTCAGTATATTTCCCATATAGCTTATTAACCCTCTCCAAAGCATCCACCGATAACGTTAGAATCCCTATCGTCGCATATATATCTATCCATGGCTTCTCAACCATTTTAAGGACCTTATCCCCCTCAGCCTCTACAACACCTACTGGAAGCTGGTATCTAGAGGCTACTGCAAGGACTGAATCAGCATTATACTTCAGGTGTTTATCCATCAACTCCCTTAAGTTGATATCTGACAGTATGTCTCCATAGTATATTAGTAGGTTTCTAAATCCATTGAATACCCCTTTATTATATGCATTTAATATTGCATGTCCAGACCCCTTTAAATCATCTGGATCCCTTACATATGTTATCTTCATATTGAATCTTGATCCATCTTCAAAGTAGTTTATAATCTGCTCACTCTTATACCCTACTAGCATTGCAATATCATATATCCCGTGATACTTCAGTAGCTTAACTATATATTCTAGTAGGGGCTTCTGCCTCTTTCCAATCGGTATCATAGTCTTCTGGAAGTAGTATGTCAGTGGCCTAAGCCTCTTACCCTCACCACCACACAATATTACTCCAATAAACTCCTTATTCATAGTCTAGCCTACACCCTCTAATTAACCTATTCTCAAGGGGGTACATACTTAAGTCTATATTATTAGACTTCCTATTCTTCCTTCTTCGAGCGTACACTATACTCTCTATGTGAAGCCAATATATTCTACTGTTACCTGCTTTATCGAGTGTGTGAAGATATACTCCTCCACTGGTATTGAGATGCTTAGTTTTATATTGCCTAGTATATTCTTCAACTCCTTGGATATCTCATATATCCTAGACTCTATCCTAGTAAGTAGATTCGGTATTAACTCGATAAATGCATCTAAGATACTCTTTAACAAGATCTTACTCCTAATCCTCTCTAGAGTATTTGCAACAAGAGTTATTATACCCCATTTAATTTTTGAAAGCCTCCTCCACGCCCCCAGCCTAAGTGCCCTACGCCATAGCTTCCTAATATTCTGAACATCGCTGAGGAAGTATTCTAGCTGCTGATAGTCCCTAGCCTCGATGAGGCGTAGGGCGTGGAGGACTATATTGCCATGCATATTGATAATATTATTTTACCTTAATGATTTTTATGTTTTACATAAATAAGTTTAGATATCTTATTAATTTGATATATACATCGAAGATATATAATTCTACGTCATTTTAAGGTCTATTCCTTACATTAATTCTAAATTTTTTTATATATTAATTATTAATTCTCTCTAACTGTAGTGATGATAAGGTTAATACTATTTAAAGGTTTGTTTTATTAATTAAGATTTAGATATGTTATGTCTAGGATTAGAATACTATATTATACTGGTAAGGGTGGTACAGGGAAATCTGTTATAGCGTCTTTAACTGCTGTTAAATCAGCCGACCTCGGCTACGAGACCCTTTTAATATCCTCAGATCCAGCTCATTCACTTAGGGATACTTTAGAATATGATGTGGGGAGGGAGGTTACTAAGGTTATTCCAAATTTATACGCTGTTAATATAGATCCACTTAAGGAGGCGTCTGAAAGCTATGGTGCTATACTTGATTATATTGCATCGGTATTAAAGTCTAGGGGGTTAGATGAGCTTATAGCGTATGAGATAGCTGCATTACCCGGTATGACCGGGTTAGCTACAATTATAAAGTTGGATTCTATTATAGAGAGGGGGTTATATGACGTTATTGTAATAGATACTGTACCTAGTGGAGAAGCTTTGAGATTTCTATATGCGCCGTCGATAGTTAGTAGGATTAGCAGGAGATTCATGAGAACATTCTCTCCATTACTTGACGTAGGTAAGGCTATCGAGCCTATTGTAGGGGTCCCCGTTCCATCTAAGGATAGTGTAGATAAGGGGATTGAACTCTTGGATAAGATGGATCGCATACGTGGATATCTACTTGATCATAATGTAACTAGTATTAGATTAGTGGCTAATCCAGATACATTTAGTATAGGTAATATTAGGAGAACTTATATTCAGGCTTCATTATATGGTTTAAATACTGATTTAATAATCATTAATAAGGTATATCCGAGGTTTATTAAAGATGATTACTTTGGCGAGTGGATTAAGACTCAGGATAAATTGATTAGAGAGGCTGTAGATGGATTCCATCCAATTCCAGTCAAGATACTTAGATTATTTGACTATGAACTTAAGGGTATTGATAAGCTTAGGATAGCTGCTGAAGAATTATTTGGAGATGAAGACCCTACTCAAATATATTTTAAAGGTAGGACTATCGAGGTTATTAAAAGGGATCATGAGGTTGAGTTGATTTACCCGGCTCCATATATTTCAAAAGGCGATATATCTGTTGAACGTATAGGCGATGAGCTTATAGTCCATTTCAAGACGGATAAGGGTGCTACAGATCTCCTCCTGCCACTACCTATGATGCTATATAAAATGAGTCTTAGGAGAGCCAAACTTTTAAACGACGGCCTCCACCTATATTTTAGAGAGTGAGTGGATATGGATGATAAGGAGAAATATATCCCCCTACCATTAATACCTATATCACTTCTAGCTAATTTTGATGAATACCTTATTGAGAGCCTACCCAAAGAGTATAGGGATGTTATAGATCATTATCTGAATGCGAAGATCGAGTTTCTAAAATCAATTGAAGAGATCATTAAACTGAATATTAAGAGGCTTGAAGAGAGACGTGAAAAACTTACTGTTAAGAAGGAGAAGGTCGACCTAGAATAGTTTAATAAGTAAGATTAATACTTTGATTAACTTCATTTTATTTTTAGAATGCCTCACTTTCTCTAATCTTATCGTCTCCTCTAAGCCTCCACAATCCCCTCGCCGGACCCTCGATAATTATCCCCAGCCTGCTTATTAACTGATCATTTATCAATGCCTCGTCCGTATACTCTGAAACTACTAGGTATGTATCAACCTGCTTAGACTCTACATCCTCTGTAATTAGATGTACTTCAGCGCCTCTAACTCTATAGACCTCATAAGTCCTGACGCAGATCTATATGTTTCAACTATCGTCTCCCCAGGTAAACTCGGCCATACTCCCAACCTCTCTGCAAATTGAATGGGGATTAATACCTCCGGGACATCTCCCTCATATCCTGTATTCACTAATGCAGTTACTTCAATATATTTATCCCTATACTCTATCCCTATTCTCACTCTTACTCCCATATCTAGACACCAGCCTCAAGGGTTTAAGGTAGCCCACCCTCTTCCTTATAATCAACCTTAACGGCTTTAGATACCCTACCCTCTTCACCTTCATAAAAAACCCTATAGTATATTATCATAGTCTCCATATTAATCTATAAGAGATTTGAAAGCCCTATATTAGCTACTTTAAACACTATATTATGAATCTCATATAGAGAATTGATAATGCATATTCGGTTTATGTTATTTATGCGTTGGTGTTATAATTATTTTCGAGTATTCCGTATCCTCTAGCCTTCTGTATAATTCTTCATCTAATGTTATGAATTTTGCATTTAGTTTCTTGGCTAATGCTATATATGCGGCGTCATATACTGTTATATTTAATTCTTCCGCCGTCTTGAAAGACTCTTTGAGTAATTCACTATATGGATGTGTTTTGATTAAATATTTTAATGTATCTAATGCCTTATCTACAGCTTCATACGCCTCTTTACGTCCAATGATTTTAAGCTTTTTATATTTCTTCCATATCGCATTCGCTACTTCATAGTATACTAGCTCTAGTGAAACCCATTCATCCACCTTACCTAATATTTCCTCAGCCCATCCACTATATTCCTCTGGCGTTAGTACAGCTACTAGTACCGACGAGTCTATTACGGCCTTTTTAATGTTCAACCTCCCTATCCCTCCTAATTAACTCCGCAGCTGATACACTACTCTTTACGCCAATCCTCCTCCTCAACTCCCTAGCGTCACTTAAGAATCTCTTCTTCAACTCCTCTCTAACCCTCTTTTCAATGAAACTCCTTATCTCCTTACTCCAATCAATATCAACTGCATCCATTAAATTCTTTAACTCTTTCTGTATACGGAAACTGACTACATAACTCATAGTTATATTTTTGTATACAAATTATATAAACATTTTTACTCAATTCTCTTAAATTCTTTAGCGTTTTTCTAGTCTCACCAGACTCGTCTTCTCTAATCCTTATCGACTCTTTAGTGTTCCTTACGAACTTCCTCTTAGGCTATCCGCTATGTCTAGTGCTGTTAATTCTTTTAAAACTCTAACTATGTTTATAGTGACTTTTAAGGCCCTAGCACTTTTAGATCTTGATTCGATAGACGCCCTAGGGTGTGAGGCTATTAAATCGATCGACATAGGTTAGGTTAGACTATATGTATTTGAGGTTCTAGATGCATATGATAGGGAGAGTCTGTTCGAGGGTGAGGATAGAACTTTAGCGAGACTAGCTTACTTCTATATGGAGGAATACTCTATCTAGCAGGTAGATTTCTAAGAGTGAAGAAGTAAGTTGGAGACTATATCTTTAACTCCTCTAGGAACTTCACCCCATAAACCCTGAGTTTATTTAAAGCCGGCTTCATCTCCCTCTCAATACTTCTAAATAATGGTGTTCCATCGACTACTGATGCCGAGGCTATTACATAGCAGTCTGGTAATGCTAGGTGTAGAGTCTTCTTCAACTCACCTGCACCGAATATTACTTCGTTGCTGAATTCGATTACCGAGACCCTCTCCCTAATCCACTTTATATAGTCTGCAGCGAGTCTATTTGGATCCTCTTCAGAAGCGGCTTCATATATTCTCGAGGCTATGTATAGAGTCTCACTCAATGTGACTGGAGTTGTATATAGCTTAATCCTACCTACATCGGCTTTATTAAACAGTCTCTCTACAATACCCCTGTATAACGCCCTCCTAACTATATACTCGATAAAGACACTTGTATCTAGTACAAGCTTATCCTCCTTTGAATAAGCCCTCATATTTCCTAGCCTCATCCCCATATTCTTCAGCTAATAGCTTATCTATAACCCTCGGATCGATATCTACAATCTTCGGCTTAAGAGGCCTTATGATAAGCATATTATCCTTAGCCTCCACGATAACCTCATCACCCTCATGGATTCCAGATGCATCCCTCAGCTTCTT
>Ga0190367_1000269_pt1 | contig 39569 bp, 39 predicted proteins | sample 4872181011_MG_FD_171838 | JGI IMG/M metagenome (GOLD analysis project Ga0190367, IMG submission 171838) | Hydrothermal vent microbial mat bacterial communities from Southern Trench, Guaymas Basin, Mexico - 4872-18-10-11_MG | ecosystem: Environmental > Aquatic > Marine > Hydrothermal vents >... | reverse complement strand
GCCTACGGGTGAACCTGGTTAGGCCCGGGAGGGAGCGGCCTAAGCCCGGGTGTCCAGCGCTTACGGCTCTACCGGCCGGATGGGGGGAACGTAGCGGGCGCGGGTAAGCTAGCATATCGAGCGCGGATGGTCCACCGCCCACCCCATATTATCTTAAACAAGGGTTAGTATTTCACAGACTTGACAGAGGGGTTTTCGAGAAGGAAATCCGCAGTTTTTACAAGTTGTTTTATAGGATGGTCGAATAGAGATCTGCTTTGCAGTTCTATATATAGACCAAAATATACTATATAGTGAACCAGGATGCTCAGTATCTATTATATATAGGAAGCGTTTGACGCGTCTTCTCATAGATCGCGAAGAGAAAGGACACTCCACAAGAAGGCGAGGCAAGTTTAAGATATGGTGTGCAAGTGCAGTCTCCTGCTCTGGAATAAGCATAAGAGGACGCACGCGGCGAGGTCTAATTTCTTCACAGATGTCAGAGAATAGTCTAACTAAGTTGAATTCGTCTCCTCTAAGAAAGGCTAGCAATGCTGTTTCTACAACGTCATTTAAGTTATGTGCAATAGCAATTTTATCAATAGATAGCTCCTTAGCAATAATGTCTATAGCTCTCCGTCGAAGTATGGAGCAGATGCTGCAGGCAGAGAGATTGAGTTTTTCAGAAACTCGACTTGCAATCGTAGGAAGAGTTTCCCCAAATAGTTCAGCATATGATACGCATTTTATGGAAATATTGCATATAGAAGCTACTTTCTTTGCAACATCAACTTTATAATTGCTTAGCCCAGGTATACCTTCATCAAACACCACGCCAAATACTTGAGAGGGAAATCTCCTTTCTATCCTTGATAGAAAATACGCAAGAACTGCGCTATCCTTTCCACCACTAATGGGTATAAGTATTCTGTCGGTAGGATCAAACATTTTAAACAAAGAAATCGCCTTTCTGATCCTATTATATATGGAATCAATAAAGCATCGTCGACAGAGATAACTCCCTGAATATACTTGAAAGTATATGGGACCCCGATTACCGCAGGTGCAGCGTGGTGTAGCGAGCACGACGGAGTGACGGACTGGGTTTGTTTAAATAAGCAGTGCCATTATATTGGATGTCGAGCTAAATGTGCTCCTAGTGATATGTCACCCGTGATGTGACTGATATTAACTATTTTCCAGATATACTGAGTGAAGACCATGCTATTGATCAGTATACTAGTCATGTCGATCATTGCTTACCCACCGGTTAATCCACAAGGCGATGTAACAGATGCGATATTGAGTTGGTTAAAGGACACAATACAAGTTAGCTTGAGAAAAGTAGTTATAGTGCTGTTAGAAATTGCAAGGGACATTTACGTAACCACGGCGCTAATTGGATTGATTTTATGGACCACGCATGTAAATCGTAGGTTGGGATGGGACCTACTTTGGGGGAGCTTTGTCTTAGCAATAGCATGCGAGATTATATTTCCCGCTATTCTTGCTTCTCCTTAGCAGAAATATCGGAAAAAGTCAGTACTTTAATCGGTGGAGGTTCTTCGATACTACCTATACGTTCACCTACGATCACCTTTACCCCGCGGCTTCTTGCAATATTTATCAAATTCTGTGTGATAATTCCATCCATTATTATGGCAAATATGTCTAGTTGATGAGTTTTAAGGTAATCTCGGAGGTCTATGACAGGTATTCTTGATAGAATGTTCAAGGATTTATCAAGAAGTACCGCTTCATTGGTACCAAGAAGTTCATTAGATAGTCTTCGAGCTATATCAACTACAGATCTCTCTGGAGAAACTGTCAGCACTTCGGGCAAGGGTCGTCGAGTTCGAAGTATATGAAGAACCTCTCGCGGAGTGAGTTCCTCGACTTCACGTCCATAGGGTGCTCTTGCAACATAGTCTATTTTGCACCCTGATTTAATGAGCTGCTGCAATATTAAGTCGCCACCATGATCGCCGTCTAAGAAGGCAGTAACCTCCTTCTTAGACATAGTTAGGGATACTAAGGAATCTGAAACTTTTGCTCCTTCGAGAGCAATTACATTATCAACACCGCAGCGAAGAAGATTAAGAACGTCCGCACGACCCTCAACGATGATTAACTGATCAGAGGAGAGAATGCCTCGTCCCGCAGGAAGTTTATCAGGTCCGTAGTGAATAAGTTCAGAGGTTCGTAGTACGTCCTCCACCTCAGCTAAAAGCTGATCAGTTCTGGTACGCTCTTCAATTAACCATTCACGAAGTATCTCCTTCGCCCTATCCCTTATTAATTTCAATTTTTCTTCCCTTACATTTATTACCTTTGATAAGGAAATTGATGCTAAAAAGGGACCAACTCTATCAACTTGTTCTACAAGAGCGGCAATAATAGCGGTCTGGACACGGTCGAGATTTGAGGGAACCACTATCTGACAAACTGTTTGCTTACCCTTCTCTTTAACATGTACTTCGATGCGACCAATGCGACCAGTACGCAGAAGTTCTCTTAGATCTAACTCAGGCCCTAAAAGACCTTCACTTTGTCCAAAAATAGCACCAACGACATCGTGGGATTCAACAGGACCGGATATCTTACAGTCAAAGATAAGAACGTATTTTGCCTGACGTAACGCCTTCTCCTGATTGCTCGTACTTGTCATCTATCTAGTATACTAAGTGTTTGATTAGTCGTACGTATCGAGGATTCACGATCGGATAAAGAGGTGATGGCGCGTATTGCATCGATATTTTCGGGTATAACATCAGCTTCCTGATGAACAAACTGTGTGTAGTAGAGTCGATTGCCCTTCAAAGTAATCGATTCCCGCAGAACAAGTATTTCGTACAGGTCATCTCGTAGCCGACCGAGTTCTCTCACATAACCGAGGGCTGTTGCAGTAGAAACAATGCCCTCTCGTGACCCTCGAACAATGATTCGAGGGGCTTCCTCAAAGGTTTCTATTACTGATTCAACATTACTGGGAGGATTGCGTAAGAGCACCATTATCGCATGAACGTGCATGTACGTTGTTGGAACTTTTACAGCAGTCGTTACGATGGGTAGGTGCTTCAAAACCGTTCGTACATCTGGAGCGTGGTGGGAAGGTATGCTTACTGGATCCAGTACAACAGTGTTGATAACACCCTTTGTATCTGCTTTATCAGGGTCTCGGGCACGTCGAATTATTACAGCGAATACGTGCTCTACTCCGTATTTACCGTCGAGTGCTCCTAGCGTTCTACATAAACCAGTAGTGTTACAAGAAACAACACGTACAAACTGTTTGTCCAAAGCCTCTTCATAGTTGCACTGAGCAACAAAAGAAACACCAGCTACTTCGTGCTTTTCTCCGCCTTCAAAGACCGCTTTTACACCAAATTGCTGGTAAAGTGGTTTGTTTTTTGCACCTACTCCCTTTGGAGTGGCGTCAACTATGACGTCAACTTGTCTAAGAAGATCCTCTACACTACCAGCAACGGAGATGCCGTACTCCTCGAAAGCGGGTATCGAATTTTTCGGAACAAAAAGTGCATAACCACGACGTACCGCAGCCTCAGCTCTATAGTCAGGAGTCCTTTTCGACACACCTATCAAAACCATGTCAGGCTGTTTGGCTATAGCATCAGCAACTCTAGCACCTATCGTTCCATAGCCTAGAACACCTACACGTACCTTCACGAAGGTGGCGGCTTACCCATAGTTTTTAATGTTGCCAGCATCTGCAACCCTGTTCGCTTCTCTATAGATAGAACAAACTGTACCAAAGCCTCTATCGAGTTGGCGAAAGAGCGGAACTTATCCTTTAAACTCCTCCAGCACTGAACGTTCACATCAACACCGGAGGAGGATAGTAAGTAGGATACTTTCGATGTAAGGTACTCTCCTTCTTCATCAAAGTCGAAAAGGACAACGACATACGATGTTTGCCTAGCTATTCTATCACATAACGCTGTAAGGCTCCCACGCACAGCTTTCACAGCTACCAATCGGGCATGGGGTGCTACACGACGGAGAGCAAGAACATCACGCTTCCCCTCAACTAAAATAATCGGATCTTGACGTAGAATTTCAGCGAAAATTTTGACGAAAAACTCTAATAATTCTTCATCGAGTGATTTGCTCAAAGCTACTAACCTTCTTGATGAAGGGAATCACACGGTCATCCGACTTTAACTTTTCCTGAATCGGTTCAAGAAACGATACCAAAGCACTGGCAACAGCCTCCTTCAAATCTAATGGATGTATAAGATTATTCGCATAATCATTTATCAGATCGTTTGATTCAAGATACTCGCGCTTAGAGCCATCCCTAAGACGTACGATGAGGGGAGTTCCTTCAGGTAGCAAAATGAGAGTAGCAATTTCAACAATAGGATTGCCATCAGTGACTTTTGGTGGGCAGTATGCACGACGTATTTTGCTGCGAACGGAGTCTTTGTTGTCATGGAGAAAGATACACGACTCTGGTTTTGACTTAGACATCTTTCTATCAATGATATCGGTGGCTCCGATAGGTCTTAATCCGCTTAAGAGGGGAGTATGGATTGCCGTAGGCTTTCTCAACCCTAGTTTACTGCTAACATCGCGAGCCAGCATGTGCGCCTTTCTTTGATCGGTACCTCCCAAGCATATTGCAAATTTGTGATAGAATATATCTGCGACCTGAAGGCAAGGATACAGTAGAAGAGAAAAGTTCGCTTCTGCTTCACTTTCCTTTCTACCAGCTATCGTAACCGCACGTTTTATACGAGCAAGCGTGGTCATTTTTGCTATTTTGAGCACAAGATGCCAATAATCTGGATCATTTACATAATCTCGGCAGTGAATAACCCTATCCTTTGGAACGTTAACACCATATGCTTCGATACAGGCTATTACGTAATCGCCACATAGTTCTATCAGATCTAGGTTGCCACGTAGCTTTTCATTAATCCAAGCATGCCAATCTGCGGACAATAGATACATGTCGATGCCAGCCGCTTTGAGATGCTTAAACGCACGCATCCAGATGAGCCATCCGATATGAACAAGTCCACTAGGTTCGAAGCCTATGTATCCTCGCGTGCCCGGATCTCGAACTCTCTCTTGTAGTTCCTCGTAGGTTACTATCTCAGCCGCTGCCTTACATACGTACGATAGCGATTCCATTCGATTACGCACCCCCCAGCACAACACCCCACCTCACTGATAAGGCTTGACAGCCTACTCAGTGGGGCTCTCTCGCTGGGGGGTGCGGTAACCTTTATCCTTGAGGAATATTTGTTTTTCTGATGGTTTCAAGCGCATTTAGATAGAGTTCAGCAGCGACGCAAGGGTGATCTATTGCATACCGTTCAAGCAGCTGAGGGTGTACTTCCCCTAATAACCCAATGAGAGTATCTCCAACGAGCACTTGTGCGCAACGCCCGCTTATGAAGAGCCCTTTTGCTTCTGATGGCAGGAAGCGTATTTGGTTAAAGCCCAGAAGTTTGAGAATTGCAAGGAGGGCACCTTGCACTTGTTCGTAGCTGGCATCCGAGGAAACTTGTACAAGAGCAGCATGGTACTCTTCTCTGACGCCACGCGGTTCGGAGTCATCTACGATTATCACAGGTCCGACTTCGAAGACGCGTATGGGAAGAGGAGTTCCCTTAGACGAGCCAATAAGATCCAGCAAGCTAAACATTAGACTATCTCTGGCGACTGCGAATTCGGAGGACACAGGGTTCTGAACTTCTAAGATTTGAAGATCTTCTCTACCAGGCAATTGACGTAGTACGCGGTCTGAGGTAAGAGTAAATCTATGAGCTTCACGAAAGCCGAGTTGCGCTGCGGCGCGGCGAAACCTTCTGATGAGATCGGTCATAGGTAGTAAAGACCCAGAAGTGTAGGGCATAGAGAGGGGTTTGAGGGATAAAGCATCATAACCAACCCATATAGCGAGGTCCTCCGCGATATCGGTTATGTCAAAAATATCGTGTCTATAAAAGGGTGTTAGGATGAGAAGGGTATCCTCATAGACAAACACTCTGTGCCCAAGGCGGGTTAGTGCCTCTGTAACAACCCTAACGTCAGCAGTTGTACCGACTATAGACAGAAGATCGACAGGGCTACATGTTGTAAGAGTTGGACGTAGATCGGGGGTTACGTTTACTCGGTCGTCGTAAATGATCTTAACAGCTTCTAGGGAAAACCCTCTTTCAGCTAAAGAAGCAGCCAAAATTCTTAAGACAGCATCTATTGTATCCCGAGATAGGCCAGTCACGTCTACGAATAGAGAGTGTGTGCTCTCCGTAACTCGTGTTTCCTCGCTGTTAATTATAGGAGGCATGGAAAGCACCTGCCCACGGGAGTCCAGTAAGAGAGGAAAGCGGTCAAACCGTTCTAGGAGGTAACCGTACTCTTGCCCCTGCTTTGTATACTTCAGTATCTCGTCGGCGCTTAACTGGCGAGACCAATCGAGAGGCGTAAACCGTATGTCTTCCCGCTTTCTCGATTCGTATCGGATAGGAGGTTGGATTTTTGCTAGATCGTAGACACCGATAGAGGCCTTTCGGCGATGGCGGCAGAGGGTTTTGTGTAGTGTTTCTTGTACCTGCATTAAGGATTCGATTTCATCAGAAGAAAGGGGTGTTTCTCTTCGAGCGATCAAACAGCCTATGTAGGGGCGTATTTTGGATACTGTCTTATCGACTATAACATGAGTGGATGGTGCATGAAGCTCTAGCGAAGGTGTAGGGTCGCGCTTTCCGATGAGAATCGCAAGTGCTCTGGCAAGACCTTCTGTAGAGGATAGGTCGAATCGGTCCTCCATAAAAGTCACCTCAAGGTACTCGCCATCGTAGTCAGAGACTTCACACTTCAATAATCGCAATAGCTCCTCTAACTTGTTGATGGGAATGAGTTCACCAACCAACGACAGCAGATCAGATATAGGTATGCGAATTGTAGGCATGGCTACCACGAGATGCCTCGATCTACACCCTTACCTAGCTTATCTGTAAACAGCAAACGTATATCGTCAATGTTATACATAGCCATAAACAGTCTTTCAAGCCCAAGTGCCCAAGCAATTACTGGGCAATCTACGTCAAGAGCCTTTAGTATTTCACGTCTGAAGAGCCCCCCAGGTAAGCACTCTACCCACCCCAACGTTGGATGCTTAACATATCCTTCAACAGAGGGTTCTGTGAATGGGAAGTACCCAGGGAAGAAGCGTACTTCCAATCCGAGGTAGTTTGCCAGATCTCTAAAGAATCTGAGCAGATCTTTGAAAGAAGCGCCATAGTACCCCATGACACCATCGCATTGGTAAAACTCAACCAGATGTCTGCTGTCTATCTTGTCATGCCTATAGACCCTACCTATTGTGAATAGCTTGAATGGAGGTCTTCTTCCCACGATGGCGTTTATCGTCGTAGCGGTAGTTTGACTACGTAATATGAGACGGCGTGCGACATCTATATCATATCTATATTTCCAATATCTTTCGTGCATTTTCATGACCGATTTTAGCAGATGTTCAGACGGGAGAGGACCCTTATCACGAGGCTTTAGAACCTTGAGTGTATCGTGCAGCTCTCGCGCTGGGTGATCTTGAGGCTGGAACAATACATCAAAGTTCCAGAACTCTGTCTCGACCAAGCGTCCCTCTATCTCTTCAAACCCGCGGCTCATTAGGAACTCACGTATTTGATCTAAGAACTCCAAATAGGGGTGGAGAAAGCCGTACGAGGGAAGTGGGGGTAAGGCGGACACATCGTAGCGAGCAAAGACGCAGCGACGCCACGCACCTGAGCGAATCAATTCGGGAGTTAGGCGGGTAACTACCGGGGGAACCTCTTTCTGAGCATCTTTCAAGCCTTGCTCTGTTATTCTATAAAATCGTTTTATTTTACTAGATATTTTAACAAGACCTCTCCTGCGGAGCATATCGATGGCGCTTTTTTCCTCATCCGTCAGCTCTTTAAAGAGGACAGCTTTTGTTGAGACTTTATTTAATAAATTGTAAAGTTCATCTTGTGGAAGATGCGTGACAATTATAAGAACCTCCTTATTAGTACGCTGTAATCGTCCTAACTGCCTACGGACCAGCCAGCCAACTGCTGCCTCCCGCTCTTTACGATCCTCGATACCAGCAGCTTTGAGCGCATCCTGTAGTGGTAACTGTCCCCCTGAGTGAAGTACAGTCTTAGCGAGCAGATACTCAGGTAACCCTCTCTCGAGAGTAACCCTGCCTTTGTCCGTAAGTTCGATTAACTGAAAGACCTCCTCTTCTACGGTAACAAGACCTTGCTGAGCGCATTCAAGTAGCACGCGATGCACAAGCGAATCAGGTAATTTGCTAGCTGCGCAGATGTCTTCAAAGTAAGCAGCACCTCCAAGATCACGAAGTTTGCGTAGAATGAATACTCGCTCAGCTAGCAGCGAATCAGAACTCATGGTTCACGTATGATGACGATTTTTTCCTCTTCAAGCAGTTTGTGCACAACTTCCCTACCAATGGCGATTTTCTTTTGTAGATCGCGCATCCACTCTATCGCGACTTCGATGAGCTGTTGCTTACACTCACCACAAAGACGCTCACCATTTATACATTCATGATAAATTTTATTTAATAAAGTATCATCAGTTATGAAGTGATGGCGCATAAGCGCAAAGACGGTGCATATCGACGGATTCCCCCCATACCTCCTATGCTCTTCAGCGGTGGCACGCCCTCCAGTAAAAGCCTGCTGTATCTTTTGCCTAAGCACCGTGTCGGCTTCCCCTAGCTCAATAAGAGACGAGGGAATGCTTTTCGACATTTTTGAAGTACCAGTAAGACCAGGTGTTAGCTCGGTGTAGAAAGCAGAGGGTAAGGTGAAGCGTCTGGCGTTAAGTCGTTTAGCGACATCTCTGGTGAATCTAATATGCGTGTCCTGGTCAACTGCTACAGGTACAACTGTGGGGATGGGACCTTCAAGTAACTGAGGTAGCAAAATATCCGCTACTTGGATAAATGAAGCAAACATTTGACCTGGTGTTACGTCTCCATAAATGTCATGTAGTTCTGAAGAAGAAACGATGCTAGCGATGCGTGCAGCAAGGCGATAGAGAATAGGCATCGCTGACTGAAAGTACACGAAGGCAGATTCGATATCAACTCCGAGAGCGTAGAGCGCAGGAAGAAATTCTTCTAACGCTCTTCGTCTTCCTTCGTCCAATGGAACACCGCGAACAGTCAGGCTTTCGATGTCAGCGATACAAAGGTATAGTCTACCTCCTTGTCGTTGAAAATAAGACAGCATGTCTGCTATCAGGCGATTGCCTAGGTGAGGTTTGGGATGGGAGACTGTAAATCCGGTTAATATGGCAAAGGGCAGCTTGGTGCGTATACGCTCAACAATAACCCAACCATCTCTATGAGCCATTACAACACGCCTTCTAAAAATGAAAGGAGGGTCTGGAAGAGAGGAAATCATCTTCTCATCCAATCTCTCAAGACCAAATTCCTCGACCAGTCTGGTGTAGTCGATTGTACCACGAACTTCCCACGGAGTAACTACGAAACTACGCTCCAAGACCTCCTCCTATCAACCTACCGTTTTTATCTATCTCACCACGCGCTATACGCGTCGAAGATATGGGAAGACCGTCTTCCGCTAACACAGGAGACATGTAGTAAACCATAACAGGAGGGAGCCCTCTTTTTGCTCTTTCAGATTCTATTTTACTGGCTTTAAGGTACAAATCTGTGGAAAGAAATACGGCTTCTATCGTAGGATCGTCCCTGAGAGGACCTAACTCGTCGTCGATGACTACGAACTTTATCTGGCAAAGAGTGTTTAAACCACCACAGAAACTCTTTAACGTACTAAGTCTATCTGGTAAGGGACGAACTTCCCGTGCACGCAATTTTTGAGCAAAGGTGTCGGAAGTTATGCCTATGATCAAGCGCTTCGAAAGTTGAGTGGCGAAACGAAGAAGAGAAGTGTGACCACGATGTAGGATGTCAAAGGTGCCACCTAGCACAGCGGTACCGTCTGGAGGCAAGGCTGAAGACCGATTATTTAGACGCTCATTAAGTTGACCATCGTGATAGAAGCTTTCGAGCAAGCGGCTAGAATTACAGCAGATGCACTTGCTGCTGCTAAACCCATGGTCAGAGGAGGAGTTAGATTGCTTGAAATAGCTGAGCGCTTGGAGAGGTTGATATGTGAAAGGGGAGCACGACCTGCTTTCCCAGTGAATATCTGTGTGGGCAGTATTGCAGCGCACTATAGTCCGTTACCAGACGACCCTAGAACGCTGCCGGACAGGGGGTTAGTGAAGATCGATGTTGGCGCACATGTAGATGGATATCCAGCAGATGCAGCCATAACCGTCGATATATCAGGCGATTACGGGTGGCTAATAGACGAGGCGGAAACCTATCTTGAGGCTCTTATAGCGAATCTTCGTCCTGGGGTTGCAATAAAGCGCCTAATTAAGCAAACGTATGAGGAAGCCAAACCACTACGTTCACGTCTTATTGTTAACTTGTGTGGTCATCAGCTTCAGAGGTTCAAATTGCATAGTGGTAAGTCGATTCCTGTTGTCCCTCCACGGTTTCACAGGGAAGTTATTAGGGAGGGGGAGGTGTTTGCGGTAGAGGTATTTACAACAACCACTAGAGGTGCTGGTGAAGCTGTAGCCGAAGCACTGGTGACGATATACAGTCATACAGGGCGCATACCTGGCGGTCAGCTTGGAGAAATTTCTAGACAGCTATTAGCACGTTTTAACATGCTACCCTTCTCCCCGAGATGGTTAGACCCCTCTGAAGTAGGACTTTTGAGCCAGTTACATAAGAAACGTGTACTTACTGCGTATCCGGTGCTTAGGGAAGGAAGAAATGAGCCAGTTGCTCAGGCGGAGCATACGGTAGTTATTGAGCGAGGGGGAGCTAGAGTTCTAACTAGATTTTGACTTAATCTTTTGACCGTATATTGCCACTATATACCTGTCTCCTCCACAGGAAGGACAACGCCCACATGGTTTAAACACATAGTCCTGATTCTCGAAGTTTCTAACAACTTTAAGCCCGCAATTCATACATTGTATAACGCTTTTGACGAGAATTTTCTCTAACCGTATAGGATACCTAGATTCCCTTTTGATAAGAAGTAAGAGAAGAAGGAGGAGAACAAGCGCAGCAACGATAATCCATGTAGAGAGGATCATACCCCTATCCCTAAGCTGTTTCCTACACCGACCACTACGACGGGTTCACCAACTGGAAGGCTGGATACTAGCCGCTCTACTGCTGCAGCAGCTTTACGCGACGCTTCAGCGATAGCCTCGTTCATCGGTAGTAGAGCTTCTGATGAGGACATTTTGATAACAATAGCGTAGCAAGGAACGTGATGTTTACTTGCAATTTCCTCGATACGAAATCGTTGAACACCTACGCCACCGATGGCTACGCCAGTACCGATAGCAATAGAACCTGTTTTTTCACCCTCTAACTTTACCGCAGCATCTACCGTTATAATTGCAGAGGGAGCTATCTCCGCGAGAACGTGCTCTACAGCACGCCCCAGTTCTCCTGTATTGCCTTCTGGACCTTTAGGTCGAATGATGAACGCAGGTCGACCGTTAATTGAAGTCTCGTAACATATAGTATGCCTTGCTATAGTGCGATAGGGGGCGTCCCTAGTTACTAGATGAGAGACAGCGAGCACACCAGCACCATCACCAATAGGTATTCTGAGTTCAAAGGCTTGAACAGCGTTAAAGAGCGCATTGGCTTCCCTCGCGATCAGCGGAAGCATAAAGTGAAGCTGCATTGCAATGAATAAATTGTTCGTTTTTCTAGCTAAAATATAGAAATGATTCACAATCTTATGAATAGCAGAGAACGCACGAGCAACTTCGATCATGTAAGTAGCGCGTTTAACCAGGTCCTCACAGGGATTAGCCAGGACTCCACGCACGCTGTTCTCTAGATGCGTTTCAGCAGTGCGAATGAGATGTTCTAGCTTCCAAACTACTCCTGATGGGTCAAGGCTAACCGGTTCTACTACAAAATAGTCAGTCATAGTAGATACGAAGCCCTCCACGTCCGTATCATCCTTGGCGTTCTTTCGGATAAACTCAGTAACTCTTGCCAAGAGGATTTGACGCATGCGCGAGAGCATACGGAGATGAGAACCAACCTCCGACATGATGAGATGGAACTGAATACGCGACCCGAATAAAGTGTACACAACAATGAATAACAAGAACACAGCAAGAGACACTAGTTGCCAGAAGGAGTACTGATCGGAGGGCACTGTCGGTATCAATCTAAGAAGGTGGTTCTTCAGGCGTTATAAGGGTGGGGGTGGCATCGGCTTCCCGGCTTCCCGTGGGCTCCCGCACCACAGTACCACCGGGAACGGGGTGCGGTTTCACTGGCGAGTTCGGAACGGGATCGCGTGGTTCCCGCGCCCCTATGGCCGACACCACCCCGAAGTGTGTTAAAGAGCCCATATTTAAGGTTAGATGTGGAGGAAAAGCTGATTAAAGGGTACCTATCAGGTATAGGAGGGCCCGTGGCCTAGCCAGGAATGGCGTCGGGCTCCAGAGGAGAGAACGGGTCTGCAGACCGCTATGGAATGACGACGCCTCTGGAGCGCGGAGAGACCCGAAGGCCGTGGGTTCGAATCCCACCGGGCCCACCATGCTAGTTAATGAGCCCCTCTTTACGCAGTATTCCTCGAGCAGCAAGCACACCAGTGGCTGCTGCAATAACTATCCCCCTTGAGAGACCAGCACCGTCGCCTGCTACAAAGATGTTTTCTATGGAGGTCTCCATATATTTGTCGACTTCAACACGTAGGGCGGAGAATTTTATCTCAGGAGCGTAAAGGAGCGTAGAGTCGGAAGCGACTCCAGGTATTACGTTATCAAGGCTTTCTAGTCCCTCTATGATATCTATGACGATTCGGTGAGGGAGCGCCATCCCTATATCACCAGGAGTAACATCAGTAAGGGTTGGGCGCACTAAGCCCATTCTGATACGACCCCACGTAGAGCGGCGCCCTCTACGAAGATCTCCTAGTGTCTGTAGGATGGGCTTTCCACCGCCTATGGTAGCAGCTTGCTTAGCGATGGCGTCTCCGTAGGCGAGAGTGTTTTCCACAGGTTCTGTAAGCGCTACTCGAACGAGGAACGCAAAATTCGAGTTCTCAGATTTTACCGATTCAAAAGTGTGTCCATTAACGCCTACATAGTTGTTGTATACCTCTCTAACGACAAACCCTCGATGATTTACACAGAAAGTACGAACGAAGTCGCGGTAAGTCTTGGTATAGATGTGGAACTTAGGATCTACGCTAACCTCGACTACAGGATCTAGTATAACTGAAGGTACCTCTACACGAACCCCTACGTCGATGGGTTCAAACCGCGTTTGAATGCCAAGACGCTTACACTCTCGGGCAAGCCAATCAGCACCAGATCTACCGGGTGCCAGTATTACATATCTGCATTCAATACGTTTTCCGTCCTTTAATACTACAAATCCTTTATTAAAAGACTCAACTCGCGTCTTTAGCAGGAAGCGTACTCCACGATTTTTCAAAAAATCCCTAAAGTTTGCGATAACTCGGACTGAGTTTTCAGTACCTATATGCCGCTGTTTAATCGGTATGAAGCGCATACCAACCGCAGCAGCCTTTCTAGAGAGTTCCGCAGACTTAATAGGATCAGGAACGTATAAACGCGTCGGCGCGCCAAATTCAACAAAAGCACTATCGACGTATTCTACAATACGCCATTGTTGCTCGGGGTCGAGCCATTCGCCTAAATCACCTCCTATCTGAGGGTGTAAATTTAGCAACCCACTCGAAAAAATCCCTGCTCCACCCACACCAGATACCATTAAGCAAGGCTTGCACCTAGCACAGATCTTCGTAAAACGTTCTGGACACTTCCTTTCCTCAACGTCAGGACCTTCGTCGATTATCAAGATGCTTCCTGAGAATCCGTGCACGACGAGCTCCCGGGCTGCGAAAAGCCCCGCAGGTCCAGCGCCAACTATCACTACATCAGTGTTCAAGCTTGCGACAAGTACGCACTGCCTACTAAGCCCTTATCCCTCAACCATTGCAAGGATCCTAGAAAATCACCCTCTGTTGTGTAAAGTTCTACAGATTTTATGTCGATCGCTATTGGGATTCGCAAGCTTGATCCACTAGAGAGAACCCTATCGATGGAAACACCTCCGACAAGTTCGTTGAAAGCAGGGAGGATGAGTAGTTTACGTCGAGATTTAGAAAGCCGCGCTTTAACCCAAACAGGTACGCGCATAACATATCCGAATGTGCTTCTGATTACAATTACGGGGTGGATGTGTGCCATAACAAGAGTATCGCGTCTAAAGACGTGAGATGCGGGTCGAATATGGCCGTGAAAAATTCCTATAGAAGTGCCGCGGATAACGGACCCTCGACGAGACGCAATTGTCACATTCTCTAATCTGAGTGAGTAAACGAGCTGATCAAGGCTACCATCGTGATTACCGGGAACTATTATCACACGGTCTACACGTTCTGATAGAAATTGCAGTATATCCACTAATCCAGATATCTCGATAGGGGCGATACCTGATACGCTATGTTTTACATCACCAAGAATTACAAAGTGCGTTGGCTTCGTTTGATCGAGTAGATTCCCGATGTTACTCAATAACTTATTATATTGAACTGGTAGTTTCACACCATACTTTGCTAGTTCGTACTCGAAGCCTATATGCAAGTCTGCAATAACCAGATACCTGCGCTTTCCAATATCGATGAGAAGCGCGGGATAGGGGTACTGTATGGCTAAACGCAAGGCGGCAGTGTTATCAATTAAGATCAACTAAAGCATAACGTGCTACAGCCCTCTCGCGCGGTATATAGGGAGCTTACGGCACTATGGCAGCAAGCAGTCCGAGATCCTACTTCCTTAAGCGGAGTGGTAGCAGCAGTCTATGGGCGGGTTAAACACTATTTCTTCGGAAAGCAGCTGAGAGACGGTATTTGGGTAGTTGTAGGTAAGGAGAAGGAGTACGTTGTAGAGCCAGATGAAGGCATTTGTACATGCCCGGACTCCTTTTTCAGAGTGCTATCTGGCGAGAAATGTTACTGCTACCACTTACACGCAGTGAAGGTAGCTTGGGTCCTCGGAAGTTTCCAGGTCGTCGTCGAGCAAGAAAACAGGCTAGTGATGTGCCTTCTTGAGTGGCTTACCTAAGCGCTATCGCCGAAGCTCTTCCTTGAACAGTTTCTCAGCGTAGGCGTCGAGGTCCAAAAAGCCGTGGCCTGAGATGCTGAAGAGAATCACCTTCTCCTCCCCTGACTCTCTACATCGAAGTGCTTCATCTATGGCAGCTTTTGCAGAGTATGCAGATTCTGGAGCAGGGGTAATTCCCTCGGTTTGTGCGAGAATGCGTGCAGCCTCGAACACTTCTTTTTCATCTATAGCATACGCTACTGCACGTACGATGCCTTTATACCGTAAATAGCTAATTATCGGCGCAGCAGCGTGATAGCGTAAGCCTTCTGCGCGTATGACAGGCATTTCAGTATCATGACCGAGCGTATACATTTTCAGAAGAGGGGTGGTGCCCGCTGCATCGGCATAGTCGTATCGATACTCGCCTTTAACGAGGTTGGGGGCTGCGAGGGACTGTGCGGCAAGAAACTCGCACTGCCGCTTTCCTTTCAACACCTCACCTATAGCAGGCAGAACAAACCCGCCAAAGTTGCTACCACCACCTAGGCTGCTTATCATGATACCTGGCTGGATGCCCGCTTTCTCGCACTGAAGGAGAGTCTCTAGGCCTATGATAGTTTGGTGTAGTAGGACGTGGTTGAGAACACTACCCAATGCGTAGCGAAACTCGTCATGCACTCTTGCATACTCTAAACCCTCTGAGATTGCTATAGATAAAGAGCCCGGATGATTGGGATCCTTCTCTAGGAGCTTTCGACCGACTTCTGTTATAGGACTTGGAGATGCATGGACCTCTCCTCTATATAGCTGCATGAAGATTCTTCGCCCAGGTTTCCAGTTGTAGGCAAAGCGTACCCAGAATATGACGCAGCGGAGATCGAATAAAGCGGTGGCGTAAGCAAGAGCACTCCCCCACTGCCCAGCACCAGTTTCTGTAACAAGACCTTCAAATCCGGCTTTTGCCGCAAAAAATGCCTGAGCAAGCGCGGTATTGATCTTATGAGATCCCGTGGGACTACCCATGTCTTCCCTCTTTACATATAGCTTCGCAGGCGTTTTCAAATATCGTTCGAGCCGACGGCACCGCATGAGGGGGCGTGGGCGCCCTATGCGTATGTATACCTCCCTTAATTCGTCAGGAATCGGTATCCAGCGATTATCTGAGAACTCCATACGAAGGCACTCAGGTATCATTATCTGCTGAAGCTCCGCTATACGGTCTCCACCAGTAGGAGGATTTTGGGGAGGAGGCAGAGATTCCGGGAGGTCTGGGAGGATGTTATACCAGTAGCGGGGAAACTCATCAGGAGATAGAACTATCACATCTTCCGCTTTTGGGGTCATCACGACCCACAGGGATAGTGAAATAAGCGTTAGAGAAAGGTCGGCGTTTGAGCAAGTTCGACCACATACTGTATGGAAGGGAAGGGGAGCGGTACCTTCTCTTAGGCAATGAGGCTATTGCGCGTGGTTGTATAGAAGGAGGAGTAGATGTTGTCACAGCGTACCCAGGGACACCGTCCTCAGAGATAGCGGACACGCTATCGCAACTGGCCTCTAAAGGCGGTTTCTATATGGAGTATTCAACTAACGAAAAGGTTGCTGTTGAGGTAGCAGGCGGAGCTGCAATTGCAGGGGCGCGTGCAGTTACTACGATGAAACACGTGGGAGTGAATGTAGCAGCAGATACGCTAGCCACACTTGCGTATGTTGGTATACGAGGCGCTTTTGTTGTCGTTAGTGCAGATGATCCAAATGCGTGGTCTTCGCAGAATGAGCAAGACAATAGGTTATATGCGCCACTCTTTAGCATACCCTGCATCGAGCCGAGCGACCCTCAGGAAGCGAAAGACTTCACACTGTATGCCTTCGAGCTGTCAGAGAAACTGGAGCTCCCGGTGATGCTTCGCACGACTACGCGTATTAGCCATACGAGGGGGCCCGTTGTTTTCGGACCAGTAAAAGAACGGCGAGCGAAGGGCTTCGTACGAGATAGAGCGCGATTTGTTATGATACCTGCCCACGCACGTACGCGACATAAAGTGCTTCTGCAAAAGCTCGAGGAGGCACAGCAAATAGCAGAAAACGCACCCATTAATAAGGTACATATAACAGATAGTAAGGTTTGCATAGTAACATCAGGAGTATCCTACGGGTATGTCGCAGATGCAATTAAACAGTTGGGCGAGGATATTGCTATTCTAAAGCTGGGCTTCATATACCCGCCACCTGTACAGCTGATATGGGATTTCATCAAGAGGTTTGAAGAAGTTATTGTGATAGAGGAGTTGGAGCCTTACCTAGAACGCATCGTTAAACAAGTTATAGCTGAGCACCAAGATCGGATCGTAGTACATGGAAAGAACCTACTGCCTCGCTGCGGGGAATTATCAATACCCACTCTTTTGAAAAATATCGCTCATAAATTGGGTAAAAAAGTTGAAGAAAGTAAACAATTACTTCCTATCAAGGTGCCTAAACGTCCACCAGTACTGTGCCCAGGATGTCCCCATCGAGCAAGTGCACTTGTACTAAAACGTGTTATCGGAGATGCGGTAGCAACAACAGACATCGGATGCTATGCGCTTCAAGTACTGCCCCCATTGGAACTGGGAGATGTCCTAGTGTGCATGGGAGCTAGCATCGGAATCGCCTGCGGAATTGCCGTAGCTACTGGACAGCGTGTTGCAGCTGTAATAGGGGACTCAACGTACTTTCATGCAGGGTTACCTGGTACTGTGAATGCGGTGTATAATAAACATAATATAATGATTGTTATTCTTGACAATGGAACAACCGCAATGACAGGTCATCAACCACATCCAGGCACAGGTATACGCGGTTTAGGGGATCGCGGCGTTCGCGTGCTACTAGAGGACGTTGTGAGGGGCTGTGGGGTCCGTAATGTCAAAGTCGTTGATCCGTATAATTTGAAGGAGGCTGAGAAAGCGGTTCGAAGTTTGTGGGAGAGGGACGAAGTTACTTGTGTAATCTTTCGCCGGCGATGTGTTCTGCTGGAGCGGGAAAAGCCGAGAACCATTTACCGCATAGATCAGGAAAAGTGTACAAAGTGCATGAGTTGCATTAGGTTGCTAGGATGCCCTGCAATTCAGCTGGTCGATGGAAGTGTTGTAATCAGAGGGGAGCTATGCGCAGGGTGTGGTGTGTGCGCGCAAGTATGTCCAAGTAATGCTATAGTGAAGACATGAGTGCTGTAAGAAATATCGGTCTATGCGGCGTTGGCGGCCAGGGTATCCTATTCCTTGGGCAGCTCCTAGCAAATGCGTTTATGAGAAGGGGGTTAGATGTCCGCGTAGCAGAAATTCACGGCATGGCACAAAGAGGAGGAAGCGTTCTCGTCGAACTGCGTTATGGAACAAGAGTTCACGCACCCGCCAGTCACGGTGACTATGATATTCTAGTTGCATTAGAGTATATAGAGGGACTACGCCAATTACATAAATTAAAAAGAGATGGAGTTTTGATTTTAAACTTAGACGTAATACGACCTCTGGCAGCGCTCCTAGGTGAAGACGTTCCAGCACTTAGCCAAATATATCCTATCTTGAAGCAAAGGGTTGGTAAGTTAGCTATTGGGAATTTTACAAAAACAGCGACGCGGGTGGCAAGCCCGCGAGCTACGAATGTTTTCGTTGCGGGAGTGCTTTTGTCGCTAGGTATACTACCGATCTCCGTTGAGGATGTAGAGGGTGCTTTGAGAGTAGTGTCGCCTCCGAGATTCCTGGAAGTAAACTTGCGAGCCCTTCACGCAGGACTTGCGCGCGAGGAGGTGGAGGTTCGCTAGCGTTTAACTAACTTCTACAATCCTTGTTATTATGACTCCATACACATCGTTGATTTTGTGAGGACGTGCTTCCACGAGGAGAGTTTTACCGGAGAACTTTGTTTCGAGAACTGAGAGCGCTTCGCCGAGTATCTTACTTCGCGAAGGTTTTTCTTCCACCCATTTGCTCATGTAGTCAGACAGCTCCTTATGAGCAAGCTTAGCAGCGAAGAGCGCGTGAATAAGTTGTCCTCTTTCATCCCGTGCGATAGCTATTGCACGAACGATAATTTGAGGCTTGTCGATGATTCTGTTACAGTCCTTACAAACCCACCGAGAATCGGAAGACTGAACACTATCATGACCGCATTCAGTGCATGCTACACGGATTTCGGAGGCACTTTTTTGGAATGACATGATACGCAGAGAGAGTAGCGCGATGCCGCCATAATCGAGTAGATCGTTGAAACTATCCAGGCGTGGAGGTTCGGCTGGGGCGACGATATCTGAGAAGGATTTGAGGATCACAGCAGGTTTTTCCAAGAACGGAGGTTTGTCATAGACCACATTCGCTAGAAGAACAGCAGTACCGATCGGAGTGCTGAGAAGCCGTTCTACAAACCTGCCGTACGCAACGACCTGAGTGAAATAGGATTCGTCGCTAAGTAAGGCTAGTGCAACTGGTTGAGTGGTTCCATCAGGCATTTTTATTTCATGTGCTTTAACTTCTTCCAAGATACCTACAACCCATAACCCCGCTTCTCCTAAAGGAACTTCTCCATCGAAGATCTTCTTTATTGATACGTAGTGCGGTTTCCGTAGTTGCGGTACTGGTGCATTGCTTACGGGAACCACCGCAGAGAGCCAGTCCACAAATAGCCAAACCATACCACCTCGTCGACAGGCGCGTACATTCTCTACTGACAGAGAGGTACCAGGTTCTAGGAGAGCAAGAAGCTGAGCAGTCTGCCCTGTAGCACGTAAATGACCAAAACTTGTGTCATCGTACACTATCATTTCTACTCGATGCTGTTTACGATCTTGGCGTTCGACCGTATACGGCTCCTTAACGTGAAGAACTCTAACTAGGAAATTGCTTGTTACGAACTCTTCTCCAACACTATTTAGGGTAGCGTAAGTTATCGGCGGAAGTTGCGCTTCTACAGGTCTTATTGACGAAAATTGATTGATATGTACCTCAACAGCACCTCGAATGCGCGATTCTCGTGCAAAACCGCCTATTATTTCCACTACAGTTCCTATAGAAACGATGCGCTGTAGCTGTTCGCTAAGATTCCAAGCAACCACCGGTATGTATCCAGAATCGTCCCTTATGAGAAGCCGTTGCAACGTAGTTGTTTGACCCATTACAGGGGAGAACCTTTGTTCAGGGTAGATCCTACGGACCTCACCTACGAGCCTACCAATGCCATCGCCAACCTGAACTTCGCTGATTTTTTTCGTGAAGAACTCTATAGGGGGTGCGCGGTCATCCTTAGTTTCCGCTATTGTCCCTCTCTCGGATATGTGAAACTCTAGGCGGCGAGTTAGCTTATTCTCCTTAACATACGCGTGAACTACCTGAACTGCAACGCCGGGTCTAGCCCAAGACTCTAGTTCGCTTGCTTGAGATCCCCACACTACGAGAACCGCTGTTCCGCTTTCATCCCCTACCACTAGTCTACGAAGCATAGTGTGGGTATGAGGTGCCACGCGTAGCTCTCCCACGTAGATAAGGCGGGCGGGAAAGTTTGCGGAACGAACACGGTTCTTCAGGAGCTCCGAAATGGTAACAGGTCCTTCATGCGTGAGGAATTCACGCACCTCTACACCTAAGCTTATCGCTAACCGTAAAGCCGCTACTAAAGAGCTGCAAGACTCGTTTTCTTCGATTTCGTGTATCCTTCTAAGAACAAACTCCCGTGTAAGGTCGGATCTCTTTTCAAGAATGCAGCGGATGATACGCTCAAGCTGTTCCTTCTCGGCAGTCACAGCATAAGACCTAGCGTGGGGGATTTATGTTTCCTCCTCTTCAGAAGTGGTGCAAGCGTATACGATTATTGCCACCAGCGCGGCTATAGCTGTTGCAACTGCAAAGAAGTATAGTAGGTTAAAGAATTGCTCTGGTGTCATATGGAATTTCTTTCTCTATCTACTTCCATAATCACTTGCTCTAGGATCTCAAGACCCTTATCAAGAAGCTCGCGCGGAATGTTAAGAGGAGGAGCTATTCGTAGCGTACATATACCACACGTAATGACTGCAATACCTCGCTTCCACGCGCGAAGCATCACTTCACGCGCAAGCTTAACACCTGGCTTTCTGCTCTTTTTGTCTTCGACAATTTCTACGCCTATCATCAACCCCTTACCGCGTACGTCGCCTATAATGGCGGATTTTTCAGACAATTCCTTGAATCGCTTAGTTATGTAGGCGCCATCCTTCTTAGCCTTATCCAACAGACGTTCCTCTTCTATAATAGAAATGGTTTCTAATGCTGCACGGCAGGATACAGGGTTACCGCCGAATGTAGACGCATGCGAGCCGCCTACCCAGTCCATTAGCTCGCTTCGAGCAACGGTAGCACCGAGGGGGAAGCCGGAGGCTAATGCTTTAGCAAAACAGACTATATCAGGCACCGTATCCCAGTGGTTTATTGCACACCATTCTCCAGTACGCCCCATTCCCGCTTGAACTTCATCATCTACCATGAGGATGTCGTACTGATCACAAAGCTTCCGTAACCGCGGGAAGAATTCAGGAGGAGGTACAACGTAGCCACCCTCACCTTGTATCGGCTCAAACACGATTGCAGCTACTTCCTCAGGAGGTACGAATTTCTTGAAGAGCCACTCCTCTATAAAGGACACGCACCAATAATTACAATCGTCAGGGTTCAGCTGGAATGGACATCGATAGCAGTAGGGGTAGGGTACGTGGAATACGCCAGGGAGTAGTGGACCAAAGTATCTTCTTTGAACGGGCTTGCTGGAGGTTAGGGAAAGCGAACCAAAGGTTCTTCCGTGGAAAGCCCCTATGAACGCGATAATGTAAGGGCGTCGAGTATGCCAGCGTACGAGCTTTAGGGCAGCTTCAACAGCTTCGGTTCCGCTGTTACCATAGTATACTTTCTTGTCGAATCGACCAGGAGCTATCTGAACGAGTTTCTCTGCGAGTAGTACGCTTTCCTCGTAATAGAAATCGGTGTTGGAGTAGTGAATGAGTTTTCTAACCTGGTCAACAACCGCTGAGACAATTCTGGGATGACAGTGTCCTACGTTTAAGCAGAGAAGTCCTGAGTTAAAGTCGATGTATCGATTACCATCTACATCTATTACCACAGAGCCCTCTCCGCGCTCGACAACAAGCGGGTAAAACCTCACGTAGGAGGGGGAGATGACTGCGCGGTCGCGTTCTAGAATAGCTCGTGCTTTAGGTCCAGGAGGTGTTACCACGATTTTGGGGACTTCGGGGTAGCCCATCGAGGGGCGAAGAAATTGGAATAAAAGACTTGTAGCTACCTACTTGTGCCGGGTCCTCTTCTTTTCCTCCTTCTCTTCGCCTTTGGTGACGACGATCTCGATGGTCGATACATAGCCCGTCCGACCGTCCTGCCTGGTGATCTGCTCTGAACCGATGTTTATTGCTTTGATCTTAAGTTCCGGAATTATCGATCTCTTGATGATCTGTACTGTATCCACAGCGCGCTTAATGGCCATCCCTCGAGCGCGAAGGTGGATTTCTGTGTAGCCAGCAGCGAAGGACTGTATTATAGCCATCACGTACCGCATAGGCTCTTTGCGACCGATTAGGATCTCAGCTGTCCTCTCGCTCATGGTGGGCGAGGCGCGTTAAAACTTCAGATAAAAGGCTTAGACGAGCTCCGCCTCTCTCTTCAGTCGCTCTATCCCTTCTTCAATCGCGCGTTCTAGTTCAGCCTTCAGCTCAGGAGTCATCGTTCGAAAGCGAAGCTGATGTTTGAGGAACTCATCGATGGGTTTACGGCGGCTCTTATCTAAGTAAGGCGTGAACGCAGGGGATATGCGGAGCTTGCCATGCTCGATTTCGTAAAGCGCCCAATAGCCTGTTTGAACCGCTAGACGACTTATCTCGACCGTCTTAGAAGCGTCAAACCGCCACCCAACGGGACATGGCGTTAAGATATGCAGAAACTTGAACCCGCGAATCTGCCTCGCCTTTCTAACCTTTTCATACAGGTCTTTTGGAAAGGCTATCGTTGCTGTAGCAGCGTAGGGGACATGGTGCGCAGACACTATTCTTAGCAGATCCTTCTTATGCTCGCGCTTACCAGTTGGCGTCGTTGTTGTCCATGCGCCAATAGGTGTCGCACTACTGCGCTGTATTCCGGTGTTTGAGTACATTTCGTTATCGTAGCATATGTAGAGAATGTTGTCGTTTCGTTCAGCTGCTCCTGACAACGCTTGGAGCCCTATGTCAAAGGTACCTCCATCGCCAGCCCAAGCAACCACGCTGAAGTCCTTCTCTCCAAGTTGTTCGAGGGCCGCAGACACTCCCGCTGCAACTGCTGCTGCTGCTTCAAACGGGATGTTGACAACAGGTACTGCGAACGAGCTTCCTGGGAAAATTCCTTGGATGACCGTACTGCAACAGGCGGGGATTACGAAGACGGTACGGGGACCTAGCGCCTTCATAACGATACGAAGAGCGATAGTGGCTCCACAGCCTGGGCATGCGGTGTGCCCAGGGAGAAGAAATTCTTCCCGGGGTAAGCCGAAGGGAAGCTTCATAGCATTATCACCTCCTCACGACGCTTAACCTTGGCATAGTCCTTGACCGTTCGGCGAACGAAGTCTGCCAGTACAGTATAAGGAACATCTACACCACCCAGCCCAACTATATAGCCATGCACGGCGGGGGGGTCTTCGAGCTCGAAGAGTGCGTCACGGACCTCAACAGAGAGCATGCCTCCTTTCCCGTAGGATGCGAATCTGTCGAAAACCGTAACAGAGTGAACCTCTTTGAGCAGCTGGCGAAGCTCTTCGCTTGGAAATGGTCGGTAGAACCTTACTCGAACTGCACCAACACGTAATCCCTCTTCTCTAAGTAAGTCCACAGCGAGGAAGGACTCAGCACCTAGAGAGCCTATGCTTACAATCGCGTGCTCAGCATCCTCCATCTGATAGGTCTCAACAAGAGCCCCATGAAACCTACCAAATCTCTTCCGGAACTCATCAACCGCCTCTACAATCACCTTACGAGCCATTTGCATAGCTTCATGCATTTGCCTTCGCAGATGCTGGAAATGCACTGGTAGTACGAGGTTTCCATGCGTATATGGTGCATCGAAGTTTAACGCCCACGAGGGTTTTTTCTTCGGAGCGTAGTCAAGTATCTCCTCTCTTGGGGGGAGGTGGACGGGCATGTATGTATGTGATAGAATGAAGCCTTCGTAACATACCATAACCGGAAGCAGAACTCGCGAATCCTCACTTATACGGTAGCCCTGAATGACCGAGTCAAGAATCTCTTGGTTGTCCTTACAGTACACCTGTAGCCAGCCAGTATCCCTCTGGGCGGCTGAATCAGAGTAGTCCGCCCATATCGACCAAGGCGATCCAAGCGCTCTGTTTACATTACACATCACGATAGGAAGGCGGGCTCCTGCGGCCCAGTGAAGAACTTCGTGCATGAGGGCTAGTCCCTGAGAAGCGGTAGCTGTGAAGGTTCTTGCGCCCGCAAAGGCGGCTCCAACGCACACGCTCATGGCGGAGTGTTCGCTTTCAACGCGTATGAAGCGTGCCTTTAATCGACCAGATTCTACGAATTCTGCAATTAACTCCACAACAGGCGTTTGAGGAGTTATGGGATACGCTGCAACAACGTCAACATCGCAAAGGAATGCTGCGTAGGCGGCGGTGTGATTGCCGTTGAGAATTTCGGTACTCATTCCTCACGCACCATAGATATCGCGTTTCGAGGACACTCGTTTGCACAAATGCCACAGCCCTTACAGTAGTCGTAGTCGATGATAGGATACCCCTCCTCATTAAACGAGATCGCGATATCTGGGCAAAACACCCAACACAGCCCGCAGCGAATGCACTTATTGCGATCGACGGTTGGCTTTTGAAAGCGCCATAGCCCTGTTTTGCCACCGACACCCTTTACGGGTTGGGAGAACGCTGCATGCGGGATTGCTTCAGGAGCTAGCTCCCGACCCAGGCTAGGTAGCATCCCTGGCGCATTCGCTTACCTTTTAGGATTTGATGGCTGGACGGATACGAGTACTCTCATATGCCAATCGGACAGCGCGAGCGTTGATTTCACCTCGTTTATCAGGCCACGTCTTAAGGATAACCTTCTCAACGCTGTCCACGCTAACGAGATTTGTTGCCTTCGCAATAGCACCTAGCATAGCGGTGTTCACAATTGGAATACCTGCTAAGAGTAGTTTGAGATCAAGGGCTATGGAGGTAGCGTCAACGGTAGCTACGGCGAAATTGGGGGGGATGTTTAGGTCCTTAGGGTCTTTAGAGGTGTTTACGATTACAAAACCCCCCTCGTTGAGACCGCTTAGTGGATTTACGTAAGCGAATAAGGAGGGGTCTAGCACAACCACGTGATCGGGTTGGTAGACTTGGCTTCTAAGCAGTATTGGTTTATTGGAGATTCGTGTATATGCGGTTACAGGGGCGCCTCGTCGTTCTGCGCCGAAGAAGGGAAAGGCTTGGCTCCATTTGCCTTCTAGGAAAGCTGCCTTGGCGAGAAGCTGTGCTGCAGTTACAGCACCCTGACCGCCCCGACCGTGAAATCGAATCTCAATTATGCCAGGTACCTTCTTCACCGCCGCAGCACCACTTTATAATATAACTCTGTGTTCTATGGGGCGGCAGAGTACATGTAGCCCAGAACAGCAAGTGTAATGAAGAGTATGGTTAGTATTAGAACCATGTGCATCTTTAGTCGGATTCCGCCTACCTCCTCTTCGTAGAACATCAAGAGTCCTGCTGAGGACATAGGCAATCGTGTACCTCCGCGTCTACGGCGCTGACGGCGGCTGCTCACAATGGAACAACGGGGTTATGTTTTAAGGAGTTTCGTTGTGCAACCTGTGGACCCGCTGCTTGCATTTGATGAAGCAGCATTCGTGAAATCAGCTACAGAATTTATCCGAAGGAAGGTAGAAAGCAGCGGTGCGCGTGGGGTTGTTGTTGGTGTTAGTGGGGGGGTTGACTCTTCTGTGACGGCAACACTCTGTGTGAAAGCAATTGGCTCCAACAGAGTCTTGTTGCTATTTATGCCTGATGAGATAACCACAGAGGAGGATCGGCGATGTGTGTCGCTACTAAGCCAGTGGCTTGGGGTAGAGGTGCGGGAAGTGCCCATTACAACCACAGTTTACGCCTTCTTCGATCTGCTAGGTCGTGCAGACCGTGTAACAGAGGGTAATCTACGAGCGAGGGTACGTATGGTAGTTCTATATTGGTTCGCTAATAGGGAACGGCGATTAGTTGTAGGAACATCTAATCGAAGTGAGTGGTTAACAGGGTATTTCACTAAGTACGGAGATGGAGCGAGCGATTTAGCGCCGCTTCTGACTCTTTACAAAACCCAGGTGTGGCAATTAGCACGATGGTTAGGGATACCTGAATTCATCGTAAACCGAACTCCATCGGCAAGACTGTGGTCTGGTCAAGAAGATGAAAGAGAGCTTGGTATACGTTATACTATACTTGACTCGGTGCTTGTGCGGTGGGAGCGTGGTTACGACCCTAAGACGATAGCCTCAGAGATAGAAGCCCCCTTGCACGTGGTCGATAGAATAGTGAAGCTAGTGCAAAGTAGCTCTCATAAAAGACAGTTACCGCAGCACTTATGAAGGGATCTCGCTTTAAAGCCTGTGGGAAGGCGGAGGAGAAGGCGGCGGCGCGTAATACGACGTCGTCCTAGGAGGCTTCCTAGTACGTTCACTTGCCCAATATGTGGGAATCCTTCCGTCAGCGTGCTTATGAGACGGGAAAGCATGCGAGCAGAGGTTACTTGCGGCGTTTGTAGGTACACGAGAGTTTACACAAACGTGCCAAGCGTGTTTGAGAAGGTTGATGTGTATAACCGATTCATAGACGATTTCCACGAAAGAGGGGTCCTAGAAGGAGAAAGCGCGTGGACAGCGGAACACGCAGCCCTAACTAGTGAAGTTCCAGCAACTACAGAGAGTACGTCAGAGGAAGAGAAAAGTTCTTCAGAGACAGAGCAGAAAGAATCGCGTGGAGAGAACCCACATAACGAGCATTAGCCCGTCACTACGCTCATACCGGGAGAATATTAGAAAACGTGTAGAAGAAGCGTATGAATTTGCCCGTAGAGCAATAAAGAACATAGATCCGTTAGCGGATGTACACACTGCACTGTCTTACAGCGTCTACGACAACGTAGAGTACCTGACGGGGATCCAGGGTATTGCAGACCGCTTGCGACAATTAGCGTCCGCCTGTCGCTGCAAGCTGGATCTAGCACTACGAATTGCAGGAGAGATCGTAAGGGGAGATTTGGTACCGGAAAAGGACCTTGAGAAGCGGTGTGAATTAGCGATCAGAGCAGGGCTTGCAGTGTTAACCGATGGAAAGACTGTTGCCCCTACAGAGGGGATTAGCGCGGTTCATATCAAGCGACGAGGTAGGAGGCGCTTTCTTTCCATATATTTTGCAAATCCGATAAGATCGGCGGCGGGTACGGAACAAGCACTAACCCTCGTTATTGCAGATTACGTTCGTCAAGTAGCGCAGTTAGACCCCTTCATACCGACGGAACAGCAGGTTAAGAGAATTGTTGAAGAGGTACGTACATTCGAAAGGGAGGTTATTCGGTTTGCATCCGCGGTATCTGATGCAGCTCTTGAGATAGCGTATAGGAATCTGCCCGTAGAGTTGACAGGTGTTCCTACTGATAAGGTGGAGGTTAGTGCGTATAGGGATGTAGAGGGCGTAGAAACGAACCGTGTTCGAGGAGGAGCGTTACGTGTTCTTAACGACGGAATTGTGGCAAAAGCGCATAAGATCATAAAGGAAATGCAAGAAAGCGGGTTATCGCCATGGAGCTGGCTCGAGGAGGTAGTTAAAGTCAGAAAACGGAGTGCGGGGGGAGAAGCGCACAGCCGCGTCGTCGACGAGATAACGATGGGTAGACCTATTCTATCCTTATCCGGCATCCCGGAGGGATTTCGAATTCGCTTGGGTAGAGCGAGAAACACCGGGTTTGCTGCACTAGGGATACATCCTGCAACGATGGTGGTTTTGGGAGGGTTTCTTGCGATAGGGTCGCAACTAATTACGGAGGGTCCTGGGAAAGCCGGTGTCGTTATGCCTGTATCCAGTATCGAGGGGCCAGTTGTAAAGCTGCGTAACGGCGCCGTTGTAAAGCTACGCAGCAGAAAGGAGGCGCAGAGACTGCGCGATTACATCGAGAAGATCCTATGGCTAGGAGATGTTCTTGTAGCAGTCGGGGAGTTTATAGAGAATAACGCAGAGCTGCCTTCAATTGGCTATTGTGAGGAATGGTGGTCGCTTGAGCTCCGTTCACGCATCGAGGAGATTGGTGGATTTGAAAGAGCGGCGGAGCTTACAGGTATACCTGTTAGCAAACTCCGGAGCTTTGTAGACGAACCCCTTAAGGAGACTCCATCAGGAGAGGAGGCGTTAGCGATAAGCAGAGTTCTAGATGTCCCGCTGCACCCTCGGTATACGCCGTTTTTTGAAAGAGTGTCAAACGACGATCTTCGACTGCTTCATACAGCGATTCAGCAGAGTCTACGACGGAAGGAGCGGCTTGAGATACCTTTTGACGAGCGTGTAAAGCAAGTCCTTGAAGAGCTGTGTGTGGAGCACAGAGTTGAGGGAGGGAGAATTGTGATAGAAGGGGATATGGCTATGGTCTTACAACAACTACTAGACCCTACTCAGCCGTTTGCAGTCGATCCTTCCCAATCTCCTCTAGAGAACGTAGCAAAGCATGCTGGAGTCAAGCTACGAAACAAGCTTGGTACGGTTCTCTCGGCGCGTCTTGGTCGCCCAGAAAAAGCGCAACAACGCAAGATGAAGGGCCGGGTTAATGTCTTGTTCCCTGTAGGTGGTTACGGTCAAACCAAGCGCAGTCTCGCGCGAGCGCTGGAAGAGAACGTTATTCAAATCCAGATATTCAATCTAAGGTGTAGTACACGCAATTGCCCAAATAGAAATCAGCTCATTTTCGAGGGTAGTAGGTGCCCGTACTGTGGAAACCCAGGTGTTGTACAATTCACATGCCCTAAGTGCGGTGCCGTCGTTCCTCCACCAATTTGTCCAGATTGCGATAGGCGGGGCGCTAGAGTGAGGTTACGGCTTGTAGGAAGATGCCCTACCTGCGGAAAGGAGCTTCTTCCAGGCACCTTCTGCCCGGCATGCGGCAGTCTCGCGGAAGTGTTGGGAGAATGCCCCCGTTGCGGACGAAGAGTGGAGGTTAAGCTTCTTTGTCGACGGCATAAACGACCGATAGAAGCAGTTCCCTATAGTAGTGTGCGTATCAGCCTGAGGGAATACGTTCAGCGGTCTGTCAAAATAGCAGGTGTTGATGTCGGAAACGTACGAGGAGTCGAGGGTCTGACCAGCTATGCAAGACGACCAGAGCCTTTGGTTAAGGGACTGCTTAGAGCAAAGCACGGGCTCTTTGTATTCAAAGATGGCACAGTACGGTTTAACGCGACTAATGCGCCTCTGACGCATTTCTACCCCCGCGAGATCGGGGTCTCGGTTGAGAAGCTGAGGGAGCTAGGATACGTATATGATATAGAGGGCAGCCCGCTCGTTCGTTCTGATCAGCTTGTGGAGCTAATGCCACAGGATATCATCATCCCCGAGGATGCAGCAGAGCACATGGTTAAGGTCTGCAAGTTCATAGACGAACTGCTTGTGAAGTACTACCGCAGTAAGCCGTTCTACTGCGTTGAGCGAAAAGAGGACCTTATAGGCAAGCTCGTTGTCGGAATAGCGCCACACACATCCTGCGCAGTTGTTGGGCGGGTAGTCGGGTTTACTAAGGCACGTTGCTGCTTTGCACACCCGCTCTGGCATGCCGCAAAGCGCAGAAACTGCGACGGCGACGAAGACAGCCTCGCTCTTCTCATGGATGTGTTTCTCAACTTCTCGCTAGACTATTTGCCTGCAGAAACAGGAGGTCGTATGGATGCTCCACTAATCACCCTTGTCTGGGTTAACGCCGAGGAGGTGGATGAGGAGGTCTATGCTATGGAAACCTGCGACCAGTTACCACTAGAACTATACGAAATGGCTGGAAAAGGCGTATCCGCCCGCACTATTGCAACCCTTGTCGACCGCGTCGGTACGCGTCTAGGAACGCTAGCAGCATATCAAGGATATAGATACACAGCACATACGGTTGATATACATGAAGGAGATGTTCGATCTGCATACTCGACCGTGAAGACGATGCGGGAAAAGCTGAATCTGCAGCTGCGTGTAACGAGAGCGATAAACCGCTTGCTTTATGAGACAACCGTGAGAGTCGTGCTTAACGGACACGTGTTTCCAGATATCGCAGGCAACCTGATGCAGTTCGGCAGACAGCAACTGCGCTGTACAAAGTGTAACCGCACCTATAGAAGACCACCTCTCTCTGGGCTATGTGAGAATTGCCGAAGAGAGCTAAAACTAACGGTGTTTCAAAAGACTATAGAGAAGTACCTGCCAATAGCTCTTGATCTTGTTTCTACAATCGACGAGCACAGCTACGAGGCCGCACGAGCAAGACTGCTGTATTTATCGGTAAAGAACGCGTTCGGGGTCGACGCACAGCCGAGACAGCGCGAAGAGCAGAAACGACAGCGTACACTCAGCCTCACAGAATTTCTGTAAAAGCGCAAGGTAGAATCACCTGAAAGGACAGCGGCAAGGTGTATGCCCGCACTTAGGACATTGACCTCTATATCGTTTTATGGATACATCTTCTAAATCAATATCAACTAGATTAGCAAGAGAGCACAACCACGCAAATACGTCTGCAAACTCCACTTCCATCTTTTCTCGATCACCGTCGCGCACTGCTGCCATAAGCTCTCCTACCTCCTCAACGAGCCAGAGCGCTGTTTTCAAAACACCTCTCTCAAGATCCCGATCTCCGTAGATCCTTAGCATGAGTTTCTGGAACTCGCGTATATCCATCCGCGCGGTTGCATGCCGCGCAAAAACATGTACGCGCAACTGTTATACAAAACCGTATTCCAAAGAGAGGCGATGGATCGTGTACTTAGCGAAGAGTTGGTGAAGTGGCTCACGAAAGTCCTTGATGATCCTATCGTGAAAGCGCTCCTACCAAGGACGACGCTGACGAAACCACAGCTAGAAACATTAGTAATTTATCATGCAGAAATGTTAGAAAATAAATCAATAGAATTTAAGAAAAACATTAGATTGGCGCTGATGAAGCTCAGAGGCGAAAAAGCTTCACTGTCGAAAGGTGCCTTTGTCCGCACGCTTCAACAAGCAAGAAGAAACGTGTTAAGAGCAGTTGCAACAATAGTGCTTCTAAGCTACCTAGGGTTATTAGATCCAGATACGTTGATACGTGCAAGGGGCGTCGGTGTGACATTACGTGAGGTCATGGAGGAAATGGAAGCGGTGGAAGAACAAGACCCTGATGAGATGAGGCAGCGCCTCTCTACAATTATCCAAAGACTTCTTCGCATAGTGTGATTAGGACCGTCACATGTATCACAGATGGAGGCTAATGTGCCGCACAAGGCTTAGCCCGATGTTTATGACAGCAAGGTCTCGTGCAAAGCTACAATAAGCCTGATGGAAGCGCGCTTCTCTAGGTGATGGATCAGTATGTGACATCATGTGATCTATAGCACAGCATAAAGCAAGAGTGCTGTGACGCTCGCGTGACTGCTGTGAGAGGCGTTGTTATATGCAAGGGGCGTGTTCAGGGGGTTGGGTTTCGCCCCTTTGTGCTCAGAGTAGCAGCTATCCTCGGGTTAAAGGGAACTTTTGAGAACCTCGCAGATGGAAGCGTTCGGATAACCATCGAAGGTCCTGTTTCAGCTGTCCGAGAGTTCTTCTCCACTCTACGCGAGAGAAAGCCCGAAATCGTCGACTATGAGTTCTTTGATGCGAAAATCGCAGGACCCGCTAAGGGTCTAGGAGACCTAAGGATAGCTGTCTCAGAGGATAAAGCAGGCGTGCCAACAACTCCTGTAATACCTGATGTTGGTGTGTGTAAGGAGTGTGCCCGCGACTTCTACTGGGGGGACTCGAGATATCGCGGCTACACCTTCGTAAACTGCGCAGTATGTGGACCTCGCTTCACCATACTATTCAACGTTCCCTATCACCGACAGTATACCGTAAACATAGCATTTCCCCTATGCGATCTCTGTAGCTTGGAGTTTCACGACATAAAGAATCGGCGGTTTTGGGCGGAGGGTACGCTGTGTAGAAACTGCGGTCCACAATACTGGCTTGTGGAACCGAGAGGCGAGGTATTGGAAGCCGACGACCCCATTGCCGTAGCCGCGAAGCTCATCATGGAGGGAGCCATAATCGCAGTGAAGGGGATTGGAGGGTTCCACCTTGTTTGCCGATCGACCGATGATGAAGTCGTTCAAAAGCTCAGAGCGCGGAAGCGCCGCCCCAGAAAGCCCTTCGCCGTAGTAGCGCCATCTGTAGCAGCAGTACGCACGTTTGCGGAAGCAAGCATCGACGAATTGCGTGCATTAACCTCATGGAGAAGACCTATCGTCCTTTTACGTAAACGACAGCCGTTTCCACTATCCGAGCTTGTAGCACCTGGTCTCGATCGTATTGGTGTGATGTTGCCTTACGCACCCGTACATCTAGCGCTGTTCGAACATATATCAGACCCTGCGCTTATCGCCACTAGTGGAAACCCGCCTCAGCACCCGATTCTATCGGATAATCTAAAAGCCCTAAGAGCGCTTCGCGGACTTGCAGACTATCTTCTAGTCCATGATAGAGAGATTGTGACGCCTTGCGACGATAGCGTGCTGAGAGCCGATAGGTGTAGAACTGCACTTATTAGAAGATCCAGAGGTTTCGTCCCTGAAGCAATTCCGGTTTCGGTGAAGAGCACAGGCATCGCAATCGGCGTAGGTGCAGAAGAGGAGAACGCGGCGGCGGTTGTAAGAGGGGAGTACGCCTATCCTACACAGTTTATCGGTGATTGCGATACTGCTGAAGCGGTATCCTACCTCGAGTTCTCGATCGAGCGAATGATAGACTTGCTCGGAGTGCAAAGAGTAGATGTTGTTGCTTGCGACAAGCACCCGCAGTTTCCGAGTCGGAAAGTAGCGGAACGCCTATCAGAGCAGTACGGTGCTTCTCTCGTAGCAATCCAGCACCATCACGCACACGCAGCAACCCTACTTGCAGAGAGCGGTATACGCGAGGCAGTCGTCGTTGTTGTCGACGGATTTGGTTACGGAGAAGATGGTGCGGCATGGGGGGGTGAAGTTCTAACGCTAACTAGTTACAGGAGCTATAACCGCACAGGGCATTTAGCATACTTCCCACTTCCAGGCGGGGATGCTGCAGCACGCCATCCGGGTCGTATTGCAGCTGCACTCCTATGGATGTTAGGAGGGGCGGAGAGGGTTCTGAACGAATTAGGCTCGCGCGCAAGAAATCTTCTACCCGGCGGTGAGAAGGAGCTCCATCTAGTACTGCGAATGCTCGAGGTAGAGATGGAGTGTGTACCATGCTCTAGTTGCGGTCGATTGCTCGACGCAGTATCGGCCTTCTTAGATATCTGTAGCTTGCGAAGCTACCGTGGAGAGCCTGCGATCAGGCTGGAGGCCGTAGCGGGAAGTTATCGACCAGAGCCGATGAGCATCCCTGTTGCATGTAAGGAGGGCAAACGCATCATCGATACCGCAGCGCCCTTCGATCAGGTAGTGTCTATGGTGCAGAGGTTTAGCAGGGGAATCATAGCAGCATCAGTACTGTGGAACTTAGGGCGCATTTTTGCAGAGGTGGCATGTGAGGTAGCAGCAGAACAGCAAGTGAAACACGTTGGGTTGAGCGGCGGTGTCGCCTATAACGGGATCTTTTACGCAGCGTGGCGAAAAACGGTGAAGCGTCTTGGCTACCGCCCTATAGAGCATAAGCACACGCCGCCGGGCGACGGAGGAATAGCAGTAGGACAAGCAATCGCGGCACTCGCAACGGTCTTTAGCGACGAGTAGCATAACAGGGTGAGCAAGTTTCAAGAAGCGCTTCCTCGTCTACGGATTAAAGATCGGTTGTTAAAAAACCTGATAGAAGCGCTTTATCAGGAAGTACTCACAGTTCAAGCTCAGATAAAGCGCCTCGAAGCACGCCAGCAGCAACTCGAGGAGCGTGTAGACGAGATCTATGCCATGGCTGCAGGAGTAACAACAGACACCGCACAGCGGATGGAGGAACTTGAGCAAAGAGTTAACGACGTTCAACAGCGCGTCTCAGAAATTGCTAAGCAACAGAAAGAGAACATGCAGCGCGCTGAAGAGGAGTTAGCCGAGCTGCGTAGAAAGATGGACAGAGTGGAGGAACAAGTGGTGTTTCTACTACGGCACGCCAGCTATGGTGAAATCTACCCTCGTAGCCACCTACCACCACGGCTGACCAGCACCCAGCAACACATCCTTGAAATCCTGAAATCAGAACAGCCGCTGAGCGCACAAGAGATCGCGGAGCGCTTAGGCAAAAGCAGAGAGCACGTGAGCCGGACACTCTCCAAGCTCTGTCGCATGAGGCTGGTGGCACGACGGCAGGAGGGAAGACATATACTTTACTATATTATAGAGGAATGAGGCTGCCGCCGCTTTCGTTTAGCGTAGTGGGGATTGATCTAACGGGAACGAGCACACGCGCGTCTAGCATAGCGCACATCCTAGGAAGAAGAGCGGCGCTACACCGCGTTAGGGAGGACCGTGCGGTTATTGAAGTCGTTGAACGCTGTGCACCGCGTGTTGTTGCAATCGATGCGCCACTCACGCTTCCAGAGAAGGGAGTCATCAGGCAAGTAGACCGCATGATGCTACAGCGAGGATACAGAGTGCTCCCTCCACTCATACGATCAATGCAATCCCTAACCCTGCGAGGAATACGGCTAAAGCAGCAATTCCAGGAAAGAGGGATCGAGGTAATCGAGGTCCACCCTACTTCGTCAGCGAAAGCGCTCGGTGCTCGAGATAAACAAACCCTACTCCGTAGAATGCTATCGGGCTATGAGCTGAGCACATCGTGGCAAAGCCTCAGTCGTGACGACTTAGACGCCCTACTCGCGGCTATTACAGCAGCATTCTATGTAAGAGGCGAGTTCGAAGAGGTGCGTGCTGAAGACGGTGTAATCGTTCTACCGAGACCACGATGGGCGCGCTCCCTAAACACCTAGCAGAGGCAATAGCCCTAGCGGAGGAAAGGGGGTTCAAGCTCACAGCGGAAGTTGTTGCACACCTCCGCACGATGCCCCCGGATGCCGTGCATGCAGCAGTACAGCGTATGATCCGGTTAGCAGAGCAGCAAACACCGCGCCCGCTGTTCCTCAGCAAAGACCTCCTAGAGGCTAGCGGAGCAGAGCTTGCCGCGAGGAAAGAACCCCAACAGCCGCGCCCCATAGCAGTACGGAGAGAAGAGCACAAGCCGCGATACTCCATAGTCGTAAACCTCACCACCGTAGGGCGAGTGGAGGGAACAGGAGACGCCTTCGTACGGTACTTTCAGAGCAGGTACACGCAGCTAGCGCAAATCATCGCTACCGAGCACCGGATTGCAGCAACGCCCCTGACCTCTATCCGGAGGCTCTACGAGCAAGGACACCAGGACGAAGAAGGGCTCTACGCAGTAGTGATGGTTAGAGAGGTAAAGCGCCGCTCTGATTATACAGTTCTTACGGTAGAGGACCGAGAGAGCGCAGCGACCGTCATCGTCCGTAAAGAAGTAGTGACTCCATCTCAAGCCTACGATTGGATCCTACCAGACCAGGTACTAGCCATCAAGCTTGTAGCCCGCGAACAGTACATGATCGCTAAGGACATACGCTTCCCTGGTCTGCCTCCACGCCTACGCGAACCGCTTAAACAGAAGGTTTACGCCCTGTTCATCGGCGACTTCCACTTCGGAAGCAAACTAGCGCGCACCGACCTCGTGCGACGATTGGTCGATTGGATTAACGGACGAGTGGTGACACCGGAGGAGCGGGAAATCGTCGAGAACTTACGGTACATCTTCATCGTCGGCGACCTCGTGGACGGCGTTGGAATCTACAAGGGACAAGACAAGGAGCTTGCCATACACGATGTAAGAAAGCAGTACGAAGCGGCTGCAGCAGCACTACTGTGGAACATCCCCCAAGACATCACCGTATTCGTCATACCAGGCAACCACGACGCCACCTGGCCCTACCTACCACAGGTACCGCCCTTCCGAGAGTTAAGCGAGCCGATCTACGATATAAAGAACGTAGTCGTGCTAAGTAACCCCAGCGTCGTCGAGGTTGAAGGTCGACGCGTCCTTCTCTACCACGGTCAAGGTCTCGATGCAATGATCGGGAGAGTTCCTGGTAGCGCGTACACCCAGCTCCACAAATGCTTGCCAAACCTGCTTCAACTCATCCTAGCACAGCGTCACCTCGCACCAGTTTACGGAGAAGCAACCCCCTTGCTACCTACGAAGGAGGATTACCTGGTTATTAAAGAGCCTCCAGACATCCTAGCGGTAGGGCATCTACACGTTGCCGCAGTCACAAAGTATCAGGGCATCCGCTGTATAGCAACAGGTGCCTGGCAGGATGCGAGCAGCTACCAGCGCCGTCACGGCATTCAACCCGATGTAGGGTATGCGATAGCAGTTGATCTAAGTGACCCCCTTCTTCAGGCAAGGGTCCTACGCTTCTAGCGTTCACTACAGAGAGCGGCCTCCACCTCCTCAGGAGTAACAAGCGCGTGAATCCGTCGCGTACGCCCGTAACGTCCCCTGCTCTCCAATCGCGCAGTCACAAGCCCATATAGGTCGAGGTTAGCGACAATGCTGCGGAACGTCCGCTCGTTTCTCGGGCGAAGCCCCCGCTCCCTACACAAACGCGCGTAGTACGCGAACACTTCCCCTGATGTGGGGTCTGATCCTCGCTGGTAGCAGAGCCGCGCCACAGCAAGCAGCACCAGCTTTGCATGAATAGGAAGAGAAGCCAACGCAGACCGAACAACCTGCCGATCAACCGCCGCAATCGCTGCATCCACGTGCTGAGGCGTGACCTGAGGCGCGCCAGCGCGGTCCGCCAGCTCTCCCGCAACACGAAGGAGGTGCAGTGCTCGTCGTGCATCACCATGTTCTTTAGCTGCGATTGCAGCACAGTAGCGTAGAGTTTCCTCTGGTACAACACTTTCGCGAAAAGCGAGTTCTGCACGGTGCTTGAGAATATCGTAGAGCTGCTCGAAGGTATAGGGGTGGAATAAGATCTCTTCCTCAAACAGCGCACTACGCTCACGCGCATCCATCAGCTCCTTGAACGTTACCGAGTTGCTGATAATCGTGAGAGAAAGCTTTCCTCGCCGCGTTGACTCGTTCATACGAGTTAGCAGGTAAAGCAGCTGGCTTTCGCCCGGACGGTAAACCGCATCCACCTCATCGAGAACCGCAATCACAGCACCTCCTCGAGCGTCTACTGCTCTGAAGAGACGAGCATAGAGCTCCGCTTTCGCTAACCCTGTTGACGGAACATCGACACCCAGCCCCCGACACATAGCCACCAGCACCTTGTACTCGCTACCCTCAACGCGGCAGTTAACGTAGAGGACCCGCACACTCCGATCCTGCGCTCGAGCAACACTAGCAAAACGACGTAACACGTAGCGCGCCACAACCGTTTTCCCTGTTCCAGGAAGCCCGAAAAGCATCGCGTTTAGAATCCGATCACCCCGTAGCGCAGGTGCAAGGATTTGTGCAAAAGCCCGAAGCTCCTCGTCACGGTGCAAAATGCAATCAGGCTCATAATCAGGGAGCAAAACCTCTCGGCGTTTGAAGAGGGAGCGCGTAGCAAGCGCTTGCTGAAATACTGCTTCAACGAGGTCCAAGCAGAGAACCGCACTCCCAATTGGTAAAAGCCCCGACTCACATTCGATTAAGTCGCCGCTCAACCCATCCCCACCTCCTTGCCATTAGAACCAAGACACCAACTGCCCTACAAGGTCCTCTTCTTTACACATATGTGAACATATGTTGACAAAGCGAACTAGTTAACAGAATTGTATCAGGAGTTGATCAAGTGGTGTGCGGATCTGTGACTACTCCGTTGACGTTGTTTCAAAAAGGAATTGAATTTGACTGTTTACAACTCAGAGCGCTTTGATGCGTTGTTTTTTGAGAATTCTCTTTCTTCTCAAATTTCATAGTGTTTCATGCATGTAATCTTGACTACTGCGATGGAACCCCTACATTGCCGGTGGAACCGCTGGAGGCTTTGTTCACAAATACACTTGTTCGCTAAGCAATGCCGTGATAGTGTGAAGATTAATAGGGTGTGAACGAGCGAGTTGTGTGCGTCGTCCTCGGAGGAAGCTCGAGTTCGATGATGGGTTCGGAAATAGGATAGTTGTGATTCTTGAGGGGAGGTGGCCGTTGGAGAAGGTCCGGGGGTTGGTGGATCTGCTGGAGCTTTACGTACGGGAGACGCCTCCCGTTCCCGCAGGAGGTGGGTCAAAGTTGGATCGTTTGCTTCGGCTCTTGGTGAACCGCTTTCCTCACCGCGTTTTTACCTCAGAGGACGCAGCTGCAGCGTATGAGGAGGAGTACCGCGAGCCCATCACTAGAAGTACTGTTGCAACGTACTTGCGCCGGCTCGCGGATCGAGGCGTGTTGGTGGAGGTGGGTCGACGCGGTCGCGCCATCTGCTACCGTGTTTTAGTGGACCGCGTTGTAGTTAGCGCAACACTTTAGAGGAACTGTCCTCCTTCTTCTGAAGGCCGGGGTGGCAGAGAGGTCCAATGCGGCGGACTCGAGATCCGCTGCCCCTTCGGGGGCGCGTGGGTTCAAATCCCACCCCCGGCGCCAAGTTCTTGGTTGAACAATGGTCGAATAGCGTTCTTCCTTCGGGTGGTGCGGGGGGTGGGATTTGAACCCACGAACCCCTGAGGGACCGGCTCCTAAGGCCGGCGCCTTTGACCTGGCTTGGCGACCCCCGCTTCGTGTGTGGGCGCTATCGGGTGATTTAGGCTTTAAGTTGGTGGGGGTGCTCGCTGTTGGCGTCTCCTGAGGTGTGGCGGCAAGCAGCGGAGGAGGCAGTACGTGCAGCTATCCGTGCGGTGCGTGGGGCTTTGAATTCGGGGTCGGCGGCACGTCCGTTGCGGCGGGGTGCTGGTGGAGATGTAACGCGAGTTGTTGATCAGGTTGCGGAGGAGGCGGTGTTGCGGGTGCTGCAGAGGCGGGGGTTGCGCTTCACTCTGGTGAGTGAGGAGCAAGGGGTTGTTAGTTACGGGTCCGAATCGGTGGTGGTGGCGCTTGACCCTCTTGATGGCACGGGGAACGCGCTGCGCGGCATTCCTCCGTATGCAGTGGCTTTGGGT
>Ga0190367_1000268_pt1 | contig 39612 bp, 37 predicted proteins | sample 4872181011_MG_FD_171838 | JGI IMG/M metagenome (GOLD analysis project Ga0190367, IMG submission 171838) | Hydrothermal vent microbial mat bacterial communities from Southern Trench, Guaymas Basin, Mexico - 4872-18-10-11_MG | ecosystem: Environmental > Aquatic > Marine > Hydrothermal vents >... | reverse complement strand
TTTGCCCAACGCCAATCATAGCCTCTTCCTGGCTGAATTCCGCCAACGTGTGCTGATACTGGGCGTTTTTTAGGATCATTAGCTTTGACTGTATTCACCTTCCAGCGAAGCTGACTAGGTATGTATATGTCATACATAAAGTACCTCCAGTCGATGTATGATGGTACTCTTCGGTAGAGTCTAGGTGGCTCAACTTCATTCCAGTCACCGTAGCCAGTACGCCATGCTCTATTAAGCTCTTCTAAACTACCATACTTTCTACGTAACCACTCTCTGAAGCGAGCTATAGTGTACTTGCAGTAGCAGAAGCCTAAAGTAGCTGAGGGTATTATCATCTCTTTATGTAAGGGCCAGAACCCGATTTCTTGGTTGATATTCCACTCTATGATATTATCGTAGCGACTAAGTCTTCGAACTAATTTACTCAGAAAGTTTATTGCTGCCTTACGTGCTCCTGGATGATCCCAGCAGGGTCCGGGTTTACCATCATAAGGAAGCCTATATTGAGTTGGATCATAGTGTTTTTCTCCAGTACTATAGACCATACAGCAGTCTGGATACTTTTTATAGAGCCATGCTGGAGCTTGTTCTAAAGTTACTACAAAATATACATATAATCCTAGTCTTTCAGCTTCTTCTATAAGGAACTCTATCTTGTCTAGAGTTATCTTACCTTCTACACTTTCATCTATACACCAGTGCTCCTGGAATCTAAGTGTGTTAAGACCTAGATGCTTAATAGTTCTCATGTCGTGTAGAAGCTCGTCTATAGGTCTAGAAGGTTCAAAGTAAAATTGTGCTCCTACAGGAAACATGCACTTAGCTTTACTCTTAGCATTAACCAACATCTAGTACTACCAGTAGAATTAACTCGACTACTTAAAAATATCTTCGTTACTCCATCCATTTAAACAAACCTTGTCAGGTAATCTCCATGAATACTATAGCTACAGAATTGTTAAAGAGTGGTTATAATTAGTAACTTAAATAAACCGTAATAGCTAAACAGCTTTCTCCATAAGTCTTAAGAATAGGTCGAACTGTTTTCTTCTCTTAAAATTTAAAAATAAATTATATTTTCAATTATACTACTGGTACATGGAATACTTTTACATCACATACTTCGAGTTCAATGTCTAGTTCAGGTTTACTTCCAGTTATCTTGAATTTTCTCTCCTTAAGTAACTCTGTTATTTCATATTCTTTATCCTTAAGCCCCATTCTATTTCTACTCATTTTTAGTATTACTTTATGCTCTTTATCTCCTATCTCTATCAAGAAGACTAGGTAACCGTCCTTACTATATCTAGCACCTACTAATACTTCCTCCTTTAGACTATCAGGTGCGATCTGTACAAGGGGCTCAAGGCCGGAGGCTCTTAGAGCGCTCTTCAGTATGAGCTCTAAAGCTCTATCTTCGAAGTCGGCTGCTAGATAAATGCAGAGTCCTTTACCATACTTATTTGCAATTATTGCAGGTTTACCATCACACTCAGCAATAATCTTAGCAGTGTCTGCGATAACTGTTACATCTTGTGCTGGAAGACACCAATAAGTACTACCCTTTATAAGATCGTAAAAGTTGCTACTTATCTTAGCGTACCTCGATCTTTCTGCAACCATGTTACGAATATAGTCTAATGCAAATGTCCGGTCTATAGTTAGTAGCATTTTATTTGCTTGAAACGGTGTAAAGGTCTCTAGTAGCCAGTTTCCTGCCTTTACTCTCTCTGGGAGGTAGCCGTGAACCCTGTGTAGATGTACTAGAAGTTCTCTATCATTATCTACAGTTGCTTTAACGCCTGTAATCTCTCTTAAAGGTTCACAAGGTGTTTCTGGGTAAGGCTCGCCTTTTTCATCAAACTCTCCACAGAAGGGATTCATAAGGAGAACTCCTCCTCTCTCTACATATTTCCTAAGACCCTCGGCCTCTGAACGTGAAATATATTTTATGTGAGGTGCTATTACAAGCTTATACTCATTAATTCTTCCATCTAAGAGGTATTCTTCGTTGATTATTGCGGTCTCTGCACCGAATCCGAGTTTAAGTAGTAATGAAAGGAACTTCATAGTAGGAGGTATAGAGACTCCGCTCTCATGAAAGCTATCCTCATCTAAAATTAGGATACCGATAGAGGGCTTCAATGGTGGTGAACTACCGAGAATATGGGAGAGTCTTCTAAATATTTTATTTAATTCCATAACAGCCATGAATGATTCCTTAAACTGAGGCTTTTCTTTAGGATCATATTTATAGCCTTTACTAGTCACTAGTCCCCAGTAGTCTGATTTGAAGTCCCAGAAAGTCATTCCTGTTCCTCCCATAGCCTGTATAAACCACGCATTCCTAATACACCACCTATAATCCTGAAAACCAGACATCTCATTAACCTGATGAGGAGGCTCAGAAGAACCTCTAGCAATAGCGAGATAGTATAGAGCCCTGACAAAAGAAGCCTCAAAATCCTGAACGGCGGCATGAGCGTTTTTAGCTCTAGAACATACTTTATACCATCTCTGATAACCACTCCATCCAGGGAGATCCATATTCATTTCAAGCGAGATAGGTCTATAGGGGTCGTATTTATGTACTGTATTACAGAACTTTACTAATGTATTCACTGATATGTACTGCTTAAAACGGTACCAGTCCCACCTCGCTACTCTCCATTTCTTTAAGCTCCTTCCCGTAAAGTCTGCTTCTCTGAAACTCACTGGTGGATATACTTCATCCCATGAACTATAGGTATCTTCACTTAAGTTCCAGCGAATACCTAATTCATCTAGAGAAAACTGTTCTTTAAGCCATTTCCTGAACCTAGATACTGTATAATCGTCATAGCTAGCGTCTTCTCTAGTACCCATGATTTTCTTTTCCTTAAAACTAGGTAAGAAAGGCCAATTTTCACTACACAACCAGTAGTCGCCAAGAGCATCCTCATACTCCATACAAACTTCTATTAGTCTCTTAATGTACTCCTCCATTTCTTTGAAATAGTTTTCATCGAAAGCATATCCGCCTGCTACATCCATTGGAACCCTTCTACCAGTTTCAGTAATCCAGTACCACTTGTACTTTTCAACCATCCATCTAGGAGGATTAGGGTAGAAGTGAATAAAGACAGTTATACCCATTTTTCTAGCTCTTCTAAGCAGTGTTCTTAAAGGTTCCAGCCTCCACTCATCTTCAGATGGATGTACTCTTCTCCAAGGAGCGAAGAAGTCAGCTGAAGTAAATCCAGCTTTAAGGTAAAGATTCTTATCCGTAGTAACTAATTCCTCGGGGAGTGATATTATGTAGTCTCCTCCATGGTAGGCTGAAGTCTTGATAAACGGCTTGTCCTTGTAATAGAAGCACCCATTTTTTACATAAAAGCTTTTCATAGACCTCGACCACCGCTACCGGGTTAGGGATTTTATACTTTTAAGCTTTTCGCAAAGCTTTAAAAAGTAGTCTCAGAAGACCGAGCCGACATTATATCTCGGTTGTCTTTTGTCTCTTCGCTTGTATTAAACTTGAATTTATAAAGGCTTATTATTTTCACTTGAGAAGCTGAGAAATATCTTTAAAAGAAGGCGGAGCTATGCGTAATAGCATAAGCTATTTCTGTTGACTCAATCGAGTCTATGCATATTGGAAAGCATTCTATAGAGGGGAATGGACACCAGTACTTCTCTTCACCTACCCCGAGGGTAACCTCACCTCTACCACTCAGTAGTTGAAATACCCAAGTCTCATTATTCTTCTCTATCAAAACTGTGTACTTATTCCTTTTGATGAATCTAGTACTTGGGTCCTTTACTATAGGCTCGATCACTTTTATTCCCTTAAGCTTGTATTGTTCACATTTTAGCTTTATTCGCTTGACTAGTTTCCTGTCATAAAAATCATATATTAGAGTATAGTTGATCCCGGAATCTTCGAAGTTCCTTGACTTAAGATTTCCTCTACACGAAACTGATATAGTTGCCTCTTCACTGGAATGAAGACTGAGTTTTCCACTAGTTTCATATAAGTTCGTGTAGTACTCCCCATTCTTGAAGTAATCTATTCTAGGAGTTAAGGGTAGTAAGTTTTTTTCTACAGGCATGTGCATGATCTCATGAGGCTCATAGACTGTCTGACTAGAGGTTTGCATTAGACCATAGTTTTTCCACCATAGATTAGATATACATCCTCCTGTGGGTGAAGTGATGTATCTTCTATCTTTATATCCATAGTTATATGAGTAGGCTGTTACAGTAGCCATATACTCATCAGTCCTCACTAGTACTACGTTAATTGAGGAGAAGTACTTAAACCAGTTTTTCTTCTGAGAGGGTATCGGGCTCTTCTTCTCCGGAGTAATACCGTATTCTATTGCGAAGGCTAGGTTCTCTGCTCGTGTAAAGGTAGGGTATATGCAGGGAGTAAATGAGGGATCATGGATCCAGGAGTGAGGACCATATCCTACTAGTCCTCCTCGAATCATTTTACGTAAGTATACTAAGTTGAGATGTGATGCAGTAGCGAATCTAGGATCTTCGTCAGCTAATAAATCAAAAGCCATTTGACATCCGTGTGCTGTCTTACTACCATAGGTCGTCCACTTATAGCTTCTACTACCCCATGAATCGTCGATAGAGCCGTCTGGGTAGACGAAGAAAAGATGTGTTTTAAGTGCTTTCAATACTTTCCTCTTAACGAGATCATCCTTAGTGATGAGGCTGTAGAGCGCTAGCGTCCCTAAGGACATGTCTAGATTATATCCTAGATCGATTCCCGTTCTTCGGTTATTCTCAATAGCTCCCTCACCTACAATAAACCCCTCCTCATTAATCTTCTTCACAACTAGATGTGCTAGCTCCCTGGCTTTAACGAGGTACTCTGGTCTCTTCAAGACCTTATAGGATAGAGCAAGTGAGGCAGAGGTAGTAGCTGAGTAATTAATATTAGCGAAGGTCTCGCTCATTACTGACATAAGCCAATCAGCAGCACGAGCTATCGCCTGTCTCCACAGCTTATAAGACTTTGCTGAAAGTTTATCCTTCAGAATAAGGTAGGCTGCCGAGAGGGAGAGCAGTTGAAACGTCGTCGTTCCTGTCCACTTTTCTGGAGTTTCGTACCAAAAGCCCTCTTCTTTCTGCTCTGAGACCAGCCAGTCTCCAAGTCTTATAGCAGCCACGAGGTACTTTTTCTCACCACTATGCTTATAGGCTACAGCTAAGGGATATACTGCTTCACCAGCTCGTGTATGTATTGTGTTACAGGCGATACACTGTATAGCACCGAAATTCTCGTCTTGCTCATCAATAATCTGTAGTTTACATAGTGTATCACATAGTTGATACAGCGTCTTAAGCTTACTTCGTAATGACATAAAATCACCTCTCTTGAAATGAAATCTCAGTCAAACTTTTATACTTTAATTTCAGTGAAGCTAGCAATAAATCGTGTGAACGACTTAAGCTGTAAATCTTACTCATTAGCCTAAGAATATAGAATACTCTTAACTCGTAAGAATTACGGGGTAATTCTTATAGTACTGTAAATACTGCATAGATAGGGTTTAAATGAGAGATGTAGAAGAGATACTAGTATTATTATCTAAGCGATTAGGTATTTCAAAGGAGGAGGCTTGTAGACTTTTACACAAGTATATATGTAGAGGACAGTGTAACTGGTATAGGAAAGAGGCTAAGAACACGGGCTTCGCTGATATAATTATTACTGATGAACAAGCTAGAATAATGAAAGAGATTTTAGATAAGGCTATGAGTAATCTATCTCACGAGGATAGGTTTAAGAGAATCCACAAGTATATCTGTCCTGGTGAGCCATGTTCGATGTAGTACATTAGATACTATCTATACTTAGTGATGTTATTGAGAGAAACTAAATTTTTCATCAAGTGTGTTTGGAGAGAGCGTAAAATTGACGAGTAGTTTATTTTCAATAATAAAGTAGTATTCCTAGTACTCCTTCCTTGCGCGTTATAAGTGATTTATAGGCATCTGAAGCCTTTTCGATAGGGAGTCTAAGGCTTATATAGTCTTTAACTCTTAATCTCCCTTTAGCCATAAGCTTGAGTACAAGTTTCATATCATCTTTTTCAGTCCAATAGTGTGGTAAAGACTCACACTTCGGTCTAACAATAGTATGAGCTCCTATGATAATCAGTCCCTTTCTATGGACGAGAGTATAGAAGTTCACAGTTGATACTCCTCTAGGGCTTCCTAAGATCACCACTCTTCCGAGGCTTCTAGCCATTTCTAAAGCCATTGGTATAGCGTTAGGATTTCCAGTAGCTTCTATGACTACATCAGCACCTCTTCCGTTAGTCAAGCGCCTTACCTCTTCGACAGCATTTACTTTAGAGGGGTTTATCGCATAATCTGCACCATGTTTAACTGAGACTTTAAGTCTCCAGTCAATAAGATCAACTGCTATTACAGGAAATCCTCCACTAAGTCTAGCGAGTTGAAGAGCTAATTGACCTATAAGACCCTGTCCTATTACGACGACAGAACTTCCCAGCTCTATGAATCCCTTTCTGACGCCTTGAAGAGATATAGATGCTAAATTAAAGAAAGCAGCTTCTTCAGCAGATAAGTCCTTAGGAACTCTAATCACTTGATTGCCTCGAGCTAGAACGTGACTACTATGTGGTGTTGGGGATACTACGAGGTCTCCTCGTCTGAATCCTTCGACATCTTCTCCAATCTCCTCAATTACACCAACATTAGAGTATCCTGGATATTGAGGGAATTTTTGAGGGGTATTGGGTAGTGCCATTAAGAAAGCAGTCTCGGTTCCAGGACTTATAAGACTACAGATAGTTTTGATTAGTATTTGACCTGAGCGAGGCTTAGGGACTTCAAACTCTTCGATATCTACAGTCCCCTTGTCCCTAAAGACTACTCTCCTACCTCTCAAACAAACACCATTTTCATAAGCGCTGAAGTGTATTTAACGATTATTTAACTTCTTCGATAGTTCTAATCTACTTTAATGTACTTCTTGATGTGCCTCCAGTACCATTTTGCCTCCTTTTTACTAACAAGATGTATTTCAAATGGGTGAAATAAGGGAAGACATGCCTTTTCCTCAATAAGTGCTTTAAGCTCCCCTCTCTCTTTATTAGACTTGATACGCTTACTGCATACTATTAAGATATCTACGTCACTTCCTCCCGTCCATGTGCCCTCAGCGACACTGCCGAAAACATAGATTTCACAGTCTCCTAAGACTTCCTTAGCTGTAGCAGCTATTTTCTCAACCCAATACTTCCAGTTTTCAATAATTTTCTTCATTTTTAAGCTAAATACGTATATTTCTGACAAAATCAATCACCTTTTCAGCAAAATTTATGAGCTCCTCTGTTTCCTCCTTCTCGTATCTCTTAAACAAGTATCTTGAGGCGAGATAAGCTTCCTCTAAGCGCACTAGAAGAGACCTATTGCTTTTAACAAATTCTTCCACTACACTGCCTTCTTTACATAAGTCACGTAGTATACCGAGCAGCTGCCTAATAACATGTGTTCTAGGCATTTCGCCTGTAACCTCTAATATCTTATACTTTATGAACAGCTGTACAGCTTGCTCAGCCATGAATGCAGCAATATCATAGTCACCTATACTGAGGTGATACCTAGCTGAATTAAGCATTCTGAGAGCTCTACTTTTTATTAATTCTACTTCTTCTCTTCTCATTTACAGGTAAATAGTGCTGAAACCCTATATTACTTTATTGAAGTATATCAGCTGTATAGCCAGCATGCTGTAAAGTGTTTTTCATCGATTTTTATTAAAGGTGGGTTTTGTCTTCTGCATCTTTCTTCTGCGTAAGGACATCTGGGATGGAACCTGCATCCAGAGGGAATATTAATGGGGTTTGGAGGCTCGCTTCTAATTTTTATTTTACTTCTGCTTCTATTGAGCTTAGGATCTGGTAAGGGAACAGCTGAGAAGAGTGCTCTAGTATAGATATGTGCAGGGTTTAGTATTACTTTCTTAGCATCACCTACTTCCACTATTCTGCCTAAATACATTACAGCTATTCTGTCAGCAATGTAATAGGCGGTAGCGAGATCGTGTGTTATGAAGAGGAAAGTTAGCTTGAATTCCTCCTTGAGTGTCTGAAGTAGTTTCAATATCTGGGCTCTAATAGATACATCTAGTGAGCTAGTAGGCTCGTCTGCTACAATAAATTCTGGTCTAAGCACAAGGGCTCTCGCTATAACTGCTCTCTGTCTCTGTCCTCCACTGAGCTCGTGCGGGTATCTGTCGTAAAAATACTCTGGTGGAACTAAGCCTACTTTACTCATTATTTTCAGAACTTCTTCTTTTCTCTCCTTCTTTGATAATTTATCGCCGAAGTGTATTAGGAGAGGGTCTTCTATAGCCTCCCCTATTTTCATCTTAGGGTTAAGTGAGGCGTAGGGATCTTGAAATATTATCTGAGCTTTACGTCTAAACCATTTTCTTAACTCACTTTCCTTGGTAAAAGTAATGTCGATTCCATCGAAAACTATTTTCCCACCTGTTGGTTTGAGTAGTCTTACTACTAGTCGTCCTGTAGTAGTTTTACCGCACCCTGATTCACCGACAAGAGCTAGAGTTTCGCCGCGCTTTATTTCAAAAGATACTCCATCTACTGCTTTCACATATTCTTTTCTCTTACCTAGAAGCCTATCTAGAAAAGTCTGTTCTACAGGGAAATACTTCTTTAAGTTCTCTACACTTAAAATCACACTCATTTTACACACCTCCAGCAAGCCACATAGTGACCTTCAGATACCTCAACTAGAGGCGGGTTTTCTTTTCTACATTTTTCTTCAGCAAAAGGACATCTCGGGTGAAACCTGCATCCAGGCGGGGGATTAAGCATGTCTGGGGGATTGCCTGGAATAGTGTATAAGTCGCTATTACTACCTATTTTCGGTATACTCTTAAGAAGGCCTTGAGTATAGGGGTGTAGTGTACTATAGTATATTTGCTCTACAGAACCTATTTCCATTATTTTACCAGCATACATTATTATTACTCTGTCCGCTATATCTGCTACTACGCTTAAGTCATGTGTAATAAAGAGAATAGACGTTTTTTGTCTATTTCTCAGCTCTTTAAGTAGATCTAGTATCTGGTCCTGAACTATTACGTCAAGCGCTGTAGTAGGCTCGTCTGCTATAAGTAGCTTAGGTTTAAGTGCATAAGAGATAGCTATCATTACTCTCTGTCTCATACCTCCACTAAGCTGGTGAGGATAGTCTAGAACACGGTTCTCCGGAATACCTACAGCAGTTAAAGCTTCTATGGCTTTACTCTGGGCTTCTTCTTTAGATAATCTGTAATGTACTATGAGTGCTTCCGCTACGTGGTCAACTATCCTCATAGTTGGGTTAAGTGAAGTCATGGGGTCTTGAAATATCATAGAGATCTCTTTTCCACGGACTTTAGTCATATCTTCTTCACTTAGCTTAACCAAATCGCGTCCATCAAAGATTATTTCCCCAGAGACTATTCGGCCGTTAAGTGGAAGTATCTTCAGTATAGCTAAACCTAAAGTAGTTTTACCGCTACCGGATTCTCCTACAACACCAACTACTTCTCCCCTATTTACTGTAAATGATACTCCGTCGAGAGCCTTAACTGAACCGCTTACTGTAACGAACTCTACCTTCAAGTTCTTTACTTCAAGCAAAGTCATGGTCTTAACCTCTCCTTCCTAGGATTGAGATACTCGACTAAAGCGTCTGAAATCAACATGAAAGCTAAAGTCGCTAAGAAAATCATTAGCCCGGGAAAGAAGCTAGTCCACCAAACTCCATTAGGAATGTCTTTCCATCCCTTCGAAACATCTACCCCCCAGTCAGGATAAAAGGGTGGGAGTCCTATACCAAGGAAGCTTAATCCGGCTGCGGTTAATATAGCATCAGCGAAGTTCATGCATATTATCGGTATAGCTGGATTAACAGCGTTCGGAGCAATATACTTAAGGACTATCTTAAACGGTGGAGCACCAATAGCTTTAGCTGCTTCAACATATAGATTTTCCTTAACAGAAAGAGTAGTGGCACGTATTACTCTAAAGTAGCTCGGAATATAGACAACAGAGATCGCTATAGCAGTGTTTAAGATTATGCTGAATACTGAAGCAGAGCCTCCGGGATTTAGTGCTACAGCAATAGCTAAGGCCATAACTAGGCTCGGAAAAGCGTAAAGAGCATCCATAATCAGCGTAACTACTCGATCAAAAACTCCTCCTACGTAGCCTGATATAAGGCCTAGAGGAATACCTATCGCAAATGCGAAAGCTGCTGAAATAACTGCCACCATTAAAGCACTCCTTGTGCCATAGATAACTCGACTGAAGACATCTCTACCCATGCTGTCTGTTCCAAACAAGTGCTGTGGACACGGAGGAGTATATGGGGCTCCAATATACATTTCAATAGGATTATACGGCGCGATGTAAGGTGCTAGTACAGCTATTAGAATAAGAGCAGTTGCTAGCACTAGCCCTATTCTAAGCATTTTTTCTTCAAGCGAGCGGACTTTGCTAAAAGCTTTAAAGAAATTTTTAAAGAATATTAAAGACTCCATTTAATCACCTCTAATACCTTATTCTCGGATCTAGGAACGCGTAAATTATGTCTACAATAAAGCTAATTACAGCAACCATAATAGCGTAGAGAGTAACAGCAGCCTGTACTACAGTATAGTCTCTTGATAAAACAGCGTCCTTAAGATATGTTCCGAGGCCAGGGTAGTCGAAAGTCGTTTCAGTCAATATAGCTCCTCCAAGCAAGAGGGCTAACTGTAATCCTATAATAGTAATTATAGGTATAAGAGCATTTCTGAAGATATATTTGTCGTGAATTATTTTCTCTGGAAGACCGCGTGCCTTAGCAGCAGTTACATAGTCTAAGTGCATTACTTCAACTAGAGCGTTTCGAGAAACTTTACCTATAATACCTGAAATCACTACACCCAGCGTAACTGCAGGTAGAATCAAGTGCCTAATACACTCAGCGAATCCTATGAAGTCTCCGTTGAGCAGACAGTCTAGTGTAGTAAAGCCTGTTATAGCTCGAACACTGTACTTAACCATGGGTGGAGGACCACCAGTTATTGGAAGAATTCCTAGCCAAATACCGAAAACTACTTGAAAGATTATACCAAGCCAGAAAACGGGAATACTGTAGGTAGCTACAGTAAATAATCTAGCTAAGTGAGCTAAAGGACTTCCTTCGTACTTAGCGCTAACATCACCTATAAACAGTCCTAGCGGAATAGCTACAATAATGCTTGCTATAGCTAATTCTACACTTGCTTTAAACCTGTCTATAAGTTCGTTTGCAAAAGATCTTCTTGTAATAAGGCTTTTACCGAAGTCTCCGTGAAGAAGGCTCCATAGATAGTCAAAGTATTGTACTATAATAGGTTTATCTAAACCTAACTCATGACATATTTTCTTAACATACTCAGGAGGTAGCTTAGGACCTACAGCTACTCTAACAGGGTCTCCAGGCAAGATTCTTAAAATAAAAAATACTAAAGTGAGTAAAATAAGAACCATAAAGGGTGTTAGAAAAAGACGAGTTAGAATAAATTTTTTAAGGCTCATCTTTCTCTGCTCCCTCTAGCTTTTGTCGAGAGGCCAGAACCATAGTATCATAGAGGGCTCTAGGCTAACCCCCTTAATGTTGTTTCTGTACGCGATGTTCTGGTTCTGGCTCCATAGCGGTATATAAGGTACGTCTTTAGCTAAATATTCTTGAACAATACTATAGTAGTAGGCGCGTTCCTCTAAATCAGCTGTCTGCCTCGCTTTAACTAGTGTTTGATCTACTTCTGGGTTAGAGTACCAGCAGGAAAATACTGGTCCGCTAGTACTGCTGTAGAGGAACGGGTAGAGGTAGTTATCAGGGTCGACGTAGTCAGGGTACCAGCCTAGTAGGAAGCACTCCATTTCGTAGCTCTCTAGCTTGTTTATGAATTCGCTCCAAGTGAGGCCCCTGAGATCTACTTTAATTAAACCTGTTTCCTCTAGTGCTTCTTTAATACACTGAGCCACATCAGCCTCCTTAGGTCCATAGTGGTCAGTAGTGTACCACAGAGTGAACTTTAGAGGCTTGTTTTCACTGTAGCCAGCTTCTCTCAGCAACTTTACTGCTTCAGCGAGAGCCTCACTTCTCTCAAGATCATATTTCTCAAATACAGGCTTATAGCACCAATCAAAGTTCGGGTTCACTAAGCTATAAATCTTGCTTGCAGCTCCCTTAAACACTTTCTTAACTATAGCATCGCGGTCAATAGCATAAGCTATCGCCTGTCTTACTTTAACGTCCTTGAACATAGTGAAGTTTCCTATATTGAATACAAGATACCTTATCTGTAATGAGGGCTTTTCTTCAACAATAATACTGGACTTTCCTTTGAGCGCCTGAAGGTCTTCAACACTTAGGTGTCTAAAAGCAATATCTACTTCGCCTTTCTCTAAGGCAAGTCTCAGCGTAGTCGAGTCTTTGAAGATCTTTATGATAATTTTCTTAAGCTTAGGTAGTCTCGATTTATCCCAGTAGTCTTCAAATCTCTCTAATATAACGTATTGATCTTTCTTGAAGTCGACTACTTTGAATGGGCCTGTTCCAACAGGCTTTACGTCAAATGTGTCGTTACCAAGTTTCTTTACGGCTTCAGGAGATACTGGAGCAAAAACAGTGAACGTGAATACAGAGAGTATTGGTGCAAAGGGCTCCTTTAGCTTAAACTCTACAGTATACTTATCCACTACTTTAACATCTTCAATGAACTCTGATATAAGCCAGGAGGGATCTCCCTTTAATTGAAGTGCGCGCTCAATACTATATTTAACAACGTGAGCTGTTAGCTCAGTTCCATCGTGAAACTTAACACCCTTTCTTAGATAAAACACTATTGCTGCACCATTATCCTTGAACTCCCATTTTTCAGCTAAGCCAGGCTCTATCTGCAGTGTACCGGGCTTAAGTCTAACGAGTGTATCAAAGACGTTATATATTACTTCACAGCTCATAAACTCATATGCTTTAGCTGGATCTAAGTGAACTGGAGGATCTGTAGTACCTATAACAATTACCTTTTCTTTCTTCTGGAGCAGAAATGTTGCTACTATAGCTGCTACTATTACTGCTATTAATATTACTCCAATTAATATTTTTCTAGACATGGCTTTCACCAATTTTATTGCCCTTAAGAAATAAAGGGAAGTATATATACCTTTCGCTTTAAGTAAATACATAAAAAATTGATGAATAACTATCAGTAATATCAGTTTAGTTTTCTTTCAACAATACTCAGCGACTTAATGATCTTTGTTTATGCATATGATGCATACAAGTAGACGTGGGAAAGGGATAAATTATGGGGGAAAAGGAGCAAAGTGACGACATTGCTTTTTTATATAAACTAACTTAAAGTAATGTAAAATAAAATATTTACTAGTAATCTATTCTAATACTCAGGCGATACACTACAGCTCTTTCAGTATATAATAATAAATAGTTTGTTTACAGTAACTTTTCATGAAGAGCAGTACCTTACTTAAACTGGAATTTAATAGAGGTAAGTTAATAGAGTTAATGGGCATTCCCTTAGAAGAAAAGGAGTTAGAAGTTAAGGTACTTGATGAAAAGGATATGGGAGGTTTTCTTTTCAAGAAAATATCTTATAGAAGTCTTGAAGACTATGTAAGAGCATATGTTATTGTACCAAAGGACTCATGTGGAGCTGGAGTAGTATGCCTGCATCAACATGGAGGGCTCTTTAAAATAGGCAAGAATCAGGTAGTAGGGATAGAAGGCTCTAAAGATCAGAAATATGGACTAGAGCTTGCTGAGAGAGGCTATGTTGTAATTGCACCAGACGCCAAGTACTTTGGCGAAAGACTTGAGAAAAATGTCAGCGGCTGGAGAGGCAGATCGGAGGGTGAGGAAAGCGAGAGATTCGGTGCTATGAAAGAGCTTCTCTACGGAAGAACTCTCCAAGGACTTATGGTGTGGGATGCTATGAGAGCGGTAGACTATCTTGTAGAATATGAAAATGTAGACGAGAAGAGAATAGGCGCTATAGGGCATTCTATGGGAGGGCAATGGACTCTTTACTTGGCGGCAGTAGATACGCGTATAGCCGCAGCAGTATCAAACTGCGGTTTCGCTAGCCATAGGTCATTTTTAGAACATAAAATAATCCATAATTTTGCTGCCTATATACCAGGAATGCTTAAGTACATGGATGTACCCGATGTACTTTGCCTAGTTGCTCCAAGAGCTTTCATGATTATAGCTGGTAAAAGGGATCCGGTTTTCCCGCTGGAGGGAGTAGTTGAAGTCTACGAGAAAGCGAGAGAAATTTATAGTGAAATGAATGCGGAAGTCAAGCTAAAGCTATCTGTGTTCGACACAGGCCACGAGTTCAATAAAGATATGAGAAATAGAGCTTATATGTGGCTAGATAAATGGCTCAAATAGATTTCTGATAAGGAAGTGATGCTGGCAACTTAATCACCTCTTGTTATTAATGCTTTTAGTCTTTCTAGCTCGGTGCTTCCAGGCATTGGGCGTGGAGGCTCACCAAAACCAAGTGCACTCTAGCATAGTTGTAGAAGCATGCCCAAGCATAAACTAGCCTGAGAGCAGAGTCTAGAAGCTTGCGAGGCGAAGGAAAATAAGCATCAAAGCCCCTCAACCTATCTTTAACCATACATATAAAGCGCTCAACATAGCAGCGAACACCACCACAAAGGAAGTAGACATTAAGTTAAAATATTTAGAGTTTTATTCAAACATTGTTTTAACGAGCTTGCATTAAGTCAATTACTTTAGTGTTCCGATGGCGAGGTGCTATAAATGAGTGTTGCGCTGAAGACTTACGTCAATATACTTAAAGGTAATGTGGGAGTAATGGTTTTGTCTTGGATATTATTTGGCATAGGCTCAGGGCTAGTTTACCCATATTTCTCGCTTTATGTAAAGTTCCTTGGAGGTACGGACTTCGACATAGGCTTAGTGAGTTCTATAGGTTCTCTTGCAGGTCTTCTTGTAATGATTCCGGGAGGGTACTTAACTGACGTCTACGGTAGGCGCCGCGTAATAGTATGGGGTACATGGATGATAGTTATGCTTGATTTCCTCTACGCTATAGTCACTGATTGGCGTTTCCTTTTACTAGTCTACATGCTGGACTCTATTCTACATTTCTATACCCCGGCTTTAATGACCATTATAGCTGATTCTCTTCCCGAGTATCTGAGAGCAGGAGGACTAGCTTTAACTGAAGTTTTAACAGAGCTACCCTGGTTTATTGTTCCACCTATAGGCGGAGTACTAGTAGATAAGTATGGTGTATTAGGCTTAAGAATAGGTTACTTGGTTGCAGGAATATGTGGTGTGCTTGCAGCTATTCTGAGGATGAAGCTCCTTAAGGAGACTCTAAGAGAGACTAAGAAAGAGCAAAAGTTATTTGAAGTACTTGCTGTATCCTTTAGAGAAACTTTTAGTGCTGTTAAAAAGGTTCCTATGCAGATAGCATTGATTTTAATTGAAAGCATACTAGTTTCCTCGCCTTCAATAGTTGTATTTCATGTCTATGGAGTAGTTTACGCTAAGGAGTATTTAGGGATCTCTATGGGAGAGTGGGGACTTTACAGCTCGTTTTCCTCTATGGCATCTACTGTAGCTGGAGTACTTCTCGCTAAAGTTCTCGACAAGGCTGAAAGAAGATTCTTTATAGCAGTAGGAGCATGTTTAGCTGCTGTCAGCTACTTCAGCCTATGCTATGCTCTCTCAGCTGTTGTGGTATGCTTTTCTCTCATAGTATTTAGAGTAGCTGGCACGATGTACATTTCTTCGTGGAGCGCTTATCTAATAGACTTAGTTGAAGAGGAGCTAAGAGGACGAATATACGCTTTAGCCCAAATATCTAGTTCTCTAGGCTATACTTGGGCTAGTATCGTGTTAGGATACTTATATTCGTTAAATCCCAGAGATTCACTCAATTTATCAGCTGTGTTAGCTTTAGTTGATGCAGTCATTTTATTTATAGTGGTGAAACCTGTAGTTAAGAAGCCGAATAACTAATAAGAGCGTAGTTGAAATGATGTACAGTTATGATGGTTTTAGTAGTAGGCTTACTTGAAAGAGACTCTGGTAAAACAAGTATCACTGTATCTATGTTAAATACAGCTAGAGAACTTGGCTTTAATGCAGTTGGATTTAAGCCAGTAGGTGGGCATAACGCTTGGAACCAGTACGATACTCTAGCTAGAAGTCTTTCTCTGAGAATGCTTGTAGGTGAGGATGCTTTTAAGCTCTGGGTAGCCTCAAATAGAGTAGAGAGTATAGATCTACTGTCGCCTCTTGATATACTGTTAGCTCCACCCGACCCAGCTAAAGTTTCACTGGAAGACTACACTGGACTAGAGAAAACAGCTGTTTTAGCTAGATTGACTAAGCTGGATAATGGTAAAATTTTTTCAACTCACTTTGTAGTTAGAGAAAATTTAATGAATATTGCTCCTACCCTAAGGAGGGAGCTTCTAAAGCTCGCCTACTTAACTAAGGCAATAAATATTAGTGCTACTAGGCTAGTAAACATAGTATCGAACTCTGCTGAGTACATCGACAGGGTCTTAAAGTATCTCTTAGACAAATACAGATTAGTTATAGTAGAGTCCTTTAACAATGCGGCTTTCCCTACACCGTTTAGCCTTACAGCAGACTGGGTAGTACTAGTAGCGCCTACGAGAGTATTCATTTACCGAGGAAAAGATTATGCAAAGACTGTTGAAGAGATAGCAGCTATTAGGGGAGTAAACATTACTGTACCTGAAGTAGTAAAATATGTTAAGCCTGAGAAAGTGCTCGAAATATGTCCTCGAACGAGGAGCGAGTTAGGCTGCGTCAAAAAAGACTCTATTGAAATACTCGATTATATTACTGAAAAGCATTTAATTAAAGAAAAAGCTCGGTGAACACTACTTAATGAATATAGGATTAGTCCAGGCAGTATTTCCCTCAGAGTCTTTACACTCTATTCTGATGTAGATTTCATTACCTCTAATTCTGTACTCTGCTCTAGTGAGATCGTTTTTCTGTGAAAAGTATACATAGCCTCGAGCATGGTCTACTACAAACGCTATTACCTTCACAGGAGAGCACTCAACCACTACTTTACCGTTCTTTATTTCTAGATTCTTTATTACAGGCCCTGTGCTCGAGTAAAATAATCCCTTTTTAATAGACTTTATGATAGCTTCTCTCGAAAGTTCTTCTGCTTTAACCATTATCCATGCTTTACACGCGTCTACAGGCTTATACTGCCTAAAAGACCAGTGAGCGTCATCTACTGCGAAACCATATACTCTCCGGCCAGCAGTTAAGAGCATATCCCAGTGAACAACACTATATCCTCTCAGCACATCTACTTCACAAGTGGTATTAAAGACCTCTATTCCTAGGTACTTTTCGAGTTTTAGTAAGTCATTAAGTGTGAGAGAAGACCAGTATGGGTGAGCTACAATAGCTACTCCATCTAACTCTACTATTTTATCTATTGCTTCTTGAGCACTCTCTGCCTTAATCTCTTCTTCAATGTCAACGCCAACTATATGGTACTTACTTCCAAGAACACCTTTACCAGTATCAACTTCTATACCGGGTAGCACTAAGAAGTCTTCTGTAGAGAGCTTCCTAACGTCAGCTACCTTATTGTGGTCTGTTATTGCTAAAAAGGAGTATCCGTTGTTACGATAGAGATACGCTAGCTGCTTTGGAGTAAGTAGGCCGTCGGAGTAAGTGCTGTGTGTATGAAGATTTCCCTTGAACCACTGTCCTTTTTCACTAAAAGGATTACTATAGGTGATTTCAGAGAGCACAGTAGCTTATGTTTATGCACACTATAAATTACTTAGTGTATATTTCTCAGTCCTATTTTATGGTACTATAGCTGTGTAATAATACTTAATCCATATTTCTCTATTTTCTGGAAATGTCTTAAATCCTTTGTTAAAAGAGGTGCTTTAAGTAGTATGGCTGTTGCAGCAATCATTATGTCTGCTTGAGGAATTCTTTCTCCTCTTTTCGACAAATCTACATCTATTTCCATAGCCTTAAGAAGTAATTCTTGTGTTGGATAGACTACTTGAAATAACTTCTCTACTATACTTTTCTCTTTAAAGTAGTCCTTACCTAAGTAGCAATAACCGTAAAGATACTCGTAGAGCGTGATATAGGAGATGTATGCGTCGTATTGAGCAATCTTAAGAAGCAAAATCTTGTTATTTCTTTCTAAAATATCTATAACTACGCTGGTATCTACTACGATCTTCTTAGCCATACTCCTTCCTCTCTAAGCTTAGCTCTAATAGACTCTAATGTTCTACGCTCTTCATCTGTAAGTTTTCTCTGGCTAATATGCTCTAGTACTTCAATAACTAAAGCCTGTTTAGAGAGCTCGATTAATTTCCTTATGGTTTCATCTATTGTGCGAGAGTTTGTACGCTTCTTAAAGTCTAAAATAGCCATGTAGGTTTCCTCCGAGATTGCTATAGTCTTCATTTTTCTAGGCATATAATGTCATAATACTATAACAATATATTAATGTTATGTTGTAGTAATGGTAATCATGGTCGCGGAACTGTATTTACTTGCTTAATATAGCTAATGCCTATCTGAGGGCAGCTCCCCTATATTATCTTTATTTGTTTAAATGCAGAAAAATAAAGACAGTTTTAGTGGATAATTCAGTGTTTTCCTCAGTCTCAGAGCCGAGTAAATATATTTAATCTTCATTTAAGTACGAACTGTGAAAACGTATAGTTTAAGCGAAAAAGAGCTCGAGCACGAGGAGCTTCGTCTTTTCCTTAATAAGGCACTTGAAAGAGACTTCATTACTCGACATATGTTTGGGAGAGTGATTTCAAGAGACCCTAATTTCAGTAAAGACTTAGTCTACTTGGCTTACGAGGGAAAAGAACTCGTGGGAGTGCTTATTGGAGTCTATAGAGTAAAGTCTCCTCCACAATATGTTGAGAGAGAGAAGCATGTAGCATGGATTAAGGCTTTAGCAGTTCCCCGAGAACATAGAGGCGGAAAAATATTCGATGAGCTCCTCGAAGTCTACTTAAATAGAGTAGCTGAAGACGGGAAAACCGAAGTAAGATTCTCTGACTTCGCCAGCTGGTATTTTTACCCTGGTCTAGATATTCACTACGAGTACTATCTATCAAAGTTCCTTGAGAAAGGCTTTACTAAAGCAGATGAAGTAGTAGACTATGAAGTAGACTTAATGCATCTCCACTACCCGGAGAGAGTAAAGAAGAGAGAAGAGAAAGCTGTCAAAGAGGGAATAGTTTTCCGCGAAGTAGATTCAGTTGAAGAAAATAGAGTAGTGTCGTGGGTTACCGAGAAGTTTTCGGCTTGCTGGGGTATAGAGGCATCAATGGCTATACACGAGCCGGAAGGAGGTGTCTGGATAGCAGAAAAAGACGGCGACATGCTAGGCTTCTCTGTCTACGGAGGACTTGAGCCAAACTGGTTTGGTCCAATTGGAGTAGACCCTAAGGCTAGAGGAAAGGGCTTAGGCACTATACTTCTCTGCAAGTGCCTTGAGTCGCTGAGACTTAGAGGCTACAGGTACATTATCATCCCGTGGACACACCACTTGTTCTTCTACACTCAGCTAGAAGGAGTTAAAGGTGTTAGACACTACTGGATACTGAAAAAGGGGCTTAAATAGCGTATTCTATGAAACTATAGTTGTTCAACGTCTTCAACACGTCGAGCGAGTAATACTTAAGCTCGAAAGCTTCCTTTAACTTATTTAAATTCTCTACAACATATAGCGGCTTAGCCTCTTCTATAGAAAACTCCATTATTCTATCAGGATCCACCGGCACCGATACTAGAGCAGTCTTATAGTGAAGCGAAAACGGAGCCCTAGCCACACCATTTCTCTTCATAGAAGACCAGTCAAGCAACACTTGGTCTTTCCTTAAATCCTTGTGAGCCACCTGACTAGTTACAATAGGCTTCCACTCAGGAATAATCTTCCTAGCCACTCTAACTGCCTCAGGAGTATTCTCTAATTCTTCTTCAACAAGCCTAGTGAGCCTAGCAATAAATTTTCTCGCATTAGCGAAATAGTCTCTACTGACAACCGGCATTTCATTAGACTCTCTATTCTTCTTCAAACCAAACCATATATGAAAGCCCCTCGACCCACTGAACTTAACACAAGTCTCTATTTTAAGTCTCCTTAAAACTTTTACAGTAGCGTGAGCCACATGCTTCACTATATCGAGCCAGTACTCGCTAGCCTTAATCTTATCACCAACATCCATGTCGATAACAAGCCTGTCTGGAACATTCTCATTTAATGGATGAACACAAGGAATATAGTCAATAAAACCTCGTTCAACTAAACTCAAAAGCTTATCTAAACTATCAACTGTAACTGGAATCCGCTTAGCCTTACTCTCCCACCTAACGAAAAATACAGTATCTCCTCTAACAACATAAGCTGCAACAGCTCTATTTTCAAGAAACTTCAACATAGCTTCACCTACACTACTATAGTAGGCTCCTATAGCCTCTAGTATATTATCGGCATTACGAGAAGACATGAAGTCACCGAGAAATATCTCCTACTGAAAAATAAATTCCATATCCTATATAGAGAAAAATATTACTGGGAAATAGTTCACTTAGATGATAACTGCCTTAACCCCCACTCCATTAAACCTATACCTTCAATTTCAATACCTCTATACTTTTTCTCAAGAGCTATATCGAGTATGTCTGCAATTAGTTTAGCTTCACTAATTAATTTACGGTCTACTCCTAGTTTTTCAGCTACCCTGCAGCCTTCACGGAGAGCGAGAGTTGTAGCCCACAGGTATTCGTCACGAAAGCCGTATTGAGGTTTTTCTCCCGAAACAATTAGTCGATAAGAGATAGGTACTTTATCTTTAAAATACTCGTGAAGCCCCTCATATCCTAGTTTTTCAAGGACAAATGCAAACCTTTTAAGCTTACTTAAAGCTTTCTTAAGCATTTCTTCATACCTCTCTCTAACTATCTTCCTAACTCCTTCAGGAGGCAAATTATCTATCTCTCTTACTGATTCTCTGAGAATTTCTCCAAAAATAAATGGAATACCTGGAGTCCAGGAAATCTGTACTAGTTTTTCAAATGCTTTAAGTTCAGGTAGCATTAAGTTAAGTTCTTTTAATCTCTTTTCACTAAACGCCTTCACTACTCTCTCCCTCCTCTTATTTAAGTCTGCTTCATAGGCTTCTACAAACTCTAAAAACCTTTTAACTAAAGTATCTAAGCACAAGTCTGCAGCATACCCACGATACCTAGCTATAGTTTTTCCATTAATTTGATCATAGACTAAAGGAGCTCCATGTAAAGCACCTTTAATCTCTTTAGATTCTTTAGCTCCTAAAAGTTCATGTAATTCTTCCTTAGTGAAACTTATATGTAGTAAGTCGAGTGCTCCACCAATTCCACAGCTAGTAAAGACGTATGGCTTAATATTTCCTAGATTCTCTACTCGAAGAATAAGTTTATCTACTAGCTCTGAAAGAATGCTTCTTACAATACTTCTAGGTAATCCAAGATTTTTAGAGATAGCTAATTCTGTACAGTTACTTAAATCAATGCTATTAGCTATTAAGTACTTAATTATTACTTCGGTTAACTTTCTTTTAGCTTCTTTAACAGATTCAAGTGCTCTGATATATTCCTGAGCTATCTTTCTATACTCTTTAAGCTCATTACTCATAAATACACCAGTATATATTGTACACTGATGATATTTATACATTTTAGTATAATATACAAATCTGTATATTATACACTGGTGCTCGAAGAATATAGTCTCAAATAAGTTTGACAGCTTAATATAATGGTAATACGTATGAGGGCTGAGGTCAGAGTAAATAAAGCTCTGTGTTTGGGCTGTGGTGCCTGCTGGATAGTATGTCCTGAGGTATTTGAGCTAGATAGAGAAACAGCTAAAGCAAAAATAACTAGAGACTACTGTAAGGAAGATACAGTAGATATTTCTCGAGGAGATATACCTCAAATACTAATAAAGTCTGTGAAAGAAGTCGTAGAAATATGTCCTTCAGCAGCAATTTTTCTGAGGTATATTGCTAATAAAACTTAACAAGGAAAATATGTGAGCTAAATATAAATGATATTTATTTAGAAGAGTAAGTGACATATAATTACAGATATTTTCTAATGATAACGTACTTGAACTTATTGTAATGAATTTTATTTAGAAAGAGGTATTTATATATCTCTTTTTAATAGTAATCGAATAAGGGGAGCTAACATGAGGGTCCTTAAGACTCTAATGTTATTATCCCTAATACTCGTAGTAGAGTTTCAGTTAACAAAAATTAATGTAGTTGAAATTCCTACTGATCTTCCACAAGTGCTGACAGTAGACTTCGAGTACTTGGATTTAAGGAAAGTGTACAGAGAGTATTATTTACCCAAAGTCCCGGGAACAAGCTATTTCTTAAGAGCTGGAGCGCCTATAGTTCCCTATAAGTTCTATGTCTTCAAGGTTCCTCTCAGCTATAAGCTACTCAGCTATAAAGTCTCGACTACGAAAATATCTTATAAAGGCTACTACAGAATACTCCCTACTCCTCAGCCCAAGATACTTGGCTTAAATAGGAAGAAGCCCTTGTATAAAGAAGATCCATCGATATACAATAGTGATAATCCGTATCCAAGGAGTATAGTAGAAATTGAGGAAAAGCAGGGAATAGACGTTTACTCATTAAAGAGAGTGAGATATCTTTTCATTAGAGTATACCCGATAATCTACTATCCTAAGAGCGGAATAGTATACTTTATAAAAAGTATTAGAGTAGAATTTTCCTGGAAGCTTTCTACACAGGAAAGCTTTATGCTTCAAAATAGAGGAAACTTATCTTCTTTAGACGCAGTTATAATAACTTCTAGTGCTTTAGAGTCTACAGCACGTACTCTAGCTCAGTGGAAGAATTCCTCAGGAATACTGACGCGTGTCTATACTGTAGAGTGGATAGACTCATCGTTTACTGGAGCGGATCTTCCAGAGAAAATAAGGAACTTCATTAACCACACTAGAAACACCTACGGCATAACCTATGTAATCATATTAGGAGACCACGACATAGTACCCGCTAGAAGAGCCTACATACCCGAAGGAGACCCCGAGAACCCTGATGATCTCATAGAAACAGACCTATATTACGCTGATCTCCAGGGAACATGGGATACAGACGGAGACGGCTATTACGGTGAAGTAGAAGACGATATAGATGGAGTTCCTGACGTTATCGTAGGAAGACTACCTGCTAAAACTCTAGATGAAGCAAACATTCTAGTAGACAAAATAATGAACTATGCAGTAGATTTCTCCTGGTTCAGAAGAGTGCTCTACTTAGGAACAGTTACTTTTGGAGACAAGCTTCACCCTGAGGGAGAAATTCTCAAAGACTACATAGAGTACAACGACCTACTTGACTTCACTTGGACAAAGCTATATGAGGGCGTAGGAAACCTTACTCGCGATAACGTCATTTACGAAATTAATAGAGGCTACGGTATAGTCAATTTCGCTGGACACGGTAACGTCAATATATGGTCTTTTGGCTCAGGAGGATGCTTCCTAGACACTGATGTAGACTCGCTTACTAATGGATACAAACTCCCCATAATAGCGACTATGTCCTGTCTAACAGGAGACTTCGCTGATACATCAGTATGCATTGGTGAGAAGTTTCTCTTAAAGTCTGGGGGAGGAGCAATAGCGTATCTCGGTGCAGCAGACTTAGCATGGGGCTATACTGGAGACTATGTCATGTTAGGCTTAGCAGGTGAAATAGATTGGAGATTTATAGCTGCGTTTAAAGCTATTGAAGACTCTGGAACAACTCCTACACCAGGCTTAATGCATGTTAAAGCTATTACAGATTACTTAGCGGCACACGGCAGAAGCTGGGAACTAGACTGGTATACGGTAGTAGAATATGGGTCGCTGCTAGGAGACCCTTCACTACAGTTAACAGGGGCAGGAACTCCTCCACCATCTAATCCTCCACCAAAACTCTATGGATATGTAGTAGACTCTGATGGAAATCCAATACCTAATGTCGTTATCAGAGTATACTACGAGGATGGAGCACTTTTAGACGAGTATGTTTCAAGTGATGGATACTATGAGTTTGTGGATATACCTCCAGACACATACAGGGTAATTGCTTGTAAAGACGACGTCGAGATATCATCTAAAACACTCTACTATCCTAGAGTAAACCTGGAAGTGAATCTAACCTATGTAACAGTACCGCCTAACACTATTCTCATAGTTGTCGACGACGATGGAAGCTATGTAGGCTATGGAGTTTCACCAGATATCTTCACTACAGCTATACAAGACTTAGGATACAATATCTACGAGTGGAAGGAAAGCGAGATAGGTAATCCTCCCTTAAGCCTTCTCTTAAGCGAGAACGTCACACTAGTGATATGGCATGTAGGCACATATTATGGAGACGCGGTAGACAGTGTAGATGCAAGCAATTTAATAGAGTTCATTAAAAACGGAGGACGACTATTACTTGAAGGAGAAGACATAGGCTATGATCATGATAATGATCAGTTTATGACAGACGTAGCTCACGCGACCTTCTTAGCAGATTCTGTGAAAGCTAACATTACTGCTCTTAAACCACTACACCCCGTACTCAACGGCACAGAGCAGCTGACTTTCGCAGAGACTCCACCTTACCCAGATGGAGTAAACGCTACTAATGGAGGAGTTCTCATAGCTAAATATAGTGAGACAGACTACGGCTGCATAGTAGTTTACGACGGCGTAGCTCTCAATGAAAATAACGGAGCTAAAGTAGTATACTTCTCCTTCTCACTACAGTACTTGAACTCAGATCAGAGAACACAGCTCATAAGAAATGCTGTCAAGTGGCTACTCACCTCCTATGTATACAACTCATCCACTGATTCCGCTAAGTACTCTCTAAAATCATGGGTCAAAGTTATGTTTAGTATAAGAAATGGAACAGAGGCACTTACAGGCATAAGTGTTTCAGCGAAAATATACTTCCCCAACGGCTCTCTCGCAGGAGAAATAAGCTTAGTAGACGACGGAACCAATGGAGACGAAAATCCCTCAGATGGAACATATACAGGAATGTTTCACGTAGAGGAGGACTTCCCGACAGGAATTTATACAGCTTATATTGAAGCCTCGATACCAAACTATGGTCTAGTGAAAGATAAAGTAGAGTTCAATGTAATTGAAAAAGTTGAAGTAAGTATATCATTAAGTGAGGCCTACGTCGAGAACGGTACAGTATATATTAAAGTAATTATCTCGTGTGAAGGAGGAGTAGTAGAGGGAGCAGAATACTCATTAAACTCAAGCCCGCCTACACCAATACCATCACCCGAAGATGGAGCTTACGACGAACCTAAGGAAACGGTAGTAGTATTAATTAACGGCACAGAGCTATCAGACGGCTACTACGTAGTGAGCACTAGGGGCTGGAGTCAAGGAACATACAGCCAGTGGTTAAACGTATCTATACGCGTCAGAACACTTGGACCAAGATATCACCTAGTAGCACTGACTCTAAAGCCCATAGGAGAGTACAATGCATCAGACCTAGCTAGAGCAATAGGTCCACCATTATCAGCTGTCTGGAAATGGGATGATGAAAAACAAGAATTCATAGTATATATTCCGGGAGTAAGTGGCCCAGAAAAAGACTTTGAAATAGTTATGGGCGAAGGATACTTTATATATTTAAGGGAGGAAGCTAAGTGGATTGAGGTGGGTTACCCATGAAGCACACTCGCCTTATAGCCCTTTTACTACTAGTCTCAACAATATGTTTACTCAGAGTACATTCACAGATTCCCGTAACAGTATATGGACATGTATACATGCCAGACGGGTCTCCGGCGGCAGGCGCTACTGTTACTGTTAGCGGCGGAGGAGTCTCGAAAACTACGAAGACAGATAGCCAGGGATACTACGAGGTCACATTATCAGTTTCTAGTGTACCAATATCAGTTACTGTAAAAGCATCGAAGGACCATTATACTGGCTCAGCATCAGCACACAATGTTGAAGGCGCTGTAAAAATAGATGTATACTTAAAAGCTCCTCCACCTACTAAAAAGTCCACATACCTTAAAATCGGAGTTAACGGTACAGTCTTCCCCGTTAATAGTACTGTTAAAGTATATGGTAACATCTCCCCAGCGATGAGCGTAAACATAGAGATAGTTATTAAAAACCCTATTGGAAAGACTAGACGAACTACAGTGAAATCAAATACCTTAGGCCTATTCTCCTACACATTTAAAGTAGATGTTCCGGGTAAATGGTCGATCTACGCCTACTTCAAAGGCAGCAGTAAGTATTCTTCAAGTAAAAGCAATACTATTACTATCTACGTAAAGTACAGCATATCCATTAATGCCTGGGCGAAAACTAGTGGAAGAAATATAACTGTCTACGGCAAAATCGAGCCCCCTTCAGGCGGAGTGACTGTAATGATTTATGTGAGTATTGACGGAGGAAAGACCTGGCTTTACTTAGGTAACGCTACTACTCGAGAAGATGGATCGTTTGAGAAGCAATTTGAAGTAAGAGTGTACGGCAATATACTATTTAAGGTAGTAGTGCCTGAAACAGAGACTACTGTTAAAGCTGAAGTAAAGTCGCCTCTAGCTACTCAACTAATGTCTCCACGAGAAAAAGAGTTAGAGAGACAAGTATCAAGACTACTAGCAGAAAAAGAGACGTTAGAAGAGAAGCTGTCTAATGCTACTACTAGAATAGAGTCGCTTGAAAGTGAACTAGAGTCTGTGAAAGGCGAGCTCTCTAAAGTGCTCAGCGAGAACAAAGACCTTAAAGCAGAGCTTAGCAAGGTGAAGACACAGCTTGAAGACCTTTCAGCAAAATACAGTAAACTTCGAGAAGAATCATCAAAACTGAGACTACTCCTATACACAGCAATTCCATTGTCTCTGATAGGTGGTCTGGTAGCAGGCTACTTTATTGGAAGAAAGAAGGCTAAGAAAACAGGAGCCGAAAAGAAGACTAGTAGTACCAAGTCAGAGTAAATGTGTGCTCCGGAATGTGTGTCCCTAACTCGTAGGCTCTACAAGCATTTTTAAGCACACATTCTTTACAACTAGGTTTCTTTTTAACACATATTGTCCGCCCAAATCTCCACAGAAAGTCATCTAGCAGAAATGGGTCTTTATGCGAGATCTCTGAGATAGTCTTCCACGCATCTCTAATTTTCATTCTAATCTCTATGTCTGTCTCTGGGCTTACTTCTATTTCCTTTAATATGAAGCTGTAGTCTGTTAGGCGGACTATTCCTAGTCTTAAGGCGATGCGAGTAAGATGATTATCTACTGGAACCTGGTAGTTCTCTGGGTCAGTGAAGCTGAGTAAGCTGCGTCCTTTAAGAAACTTTGCCAGTAGAAAGATTTTCTTCTCTACGGGGTCTTCATATGCTCTAAATACTTTAAGTCTGTCCTTGAATTCACTGATGTTGGTTACATTGAAGAGGCTAGTAAAGTCTCCATAAGTGTTCAGTACTTTTCTCCCTAGATCTCTTAAGAGAAGTACTCTTACTCCAGCATCCCACAGTGAGACGCTTCCGTAGCTAAAAACTCTATTAAACTCACTTAGACTCAGTTTAGATAAGTTTTCTGCAGAAAAGTACTCGGGATTACGTAAATATTCTCGTGAGCCTAGGTAGTGTAGTAAGTCAGAGCCCTTATATACGACACCACTTATTGTCGCTCTGTACTCAGAGACGGGAGTTGAAGTTCTATGATCTATTGCGACTATTGCGGTAAAGTATCCTAACACTAGTTCGCGGGGCTCGTTGGTGGGAGGAAAATATTTTTCATTAAAGTAGTTTTCCCTCCTAATAGTAAGTTCTCTAAACTTCTCAGCTACTGAGACGCAAGCCTTATAGTCGATAAATACTCGACTTGTACTCACGTACCGAAAACGCATTTAAAGTTATTAGTCTTACGTCTTTTCAGAGAAACGAATTTATTACATTACCGAACATATGTTTACTGAGTAGCCAATGATTACTGTAGATAAAAGAGAGCTATTAACTAAGCTAAAAAAGTTTTTCATTAAGTATGGAAGTAGAGTAGACTACGTACTCCTCTTCGGGTCGTTAAGTAAAAATACTTTTACATCTGTCAGCGATCTAGATATAGCTATAAAGCCTACTGAAGGCTTTGAAGAATATTTTGAAAAAAAGCTACCATTAATCATCTGCGAACTTGCACTATACCTCAATATCAACGAAGACTTCATAGACATAACTATATTGAAGCTAGACAACGATTACAGCTACTCATTTCTCTACAACATCTTTAAAGAAGGCGAAATAATCTACTGCAGAGACAGAAGAAAGTATATTGATGACTTAGTCAAAGTAAGCCTAAAGTACGCCGACTACTTAATCCAACTCAAGAAGCATAGAGCAGTAGAAAAGTACGTCAAGAAGTATACTCGAGGGAGAACATGGGAAAGCTCTTAGACCTAGCAGAAAACATTAAAAGGCATGTGGAGGGGCTAGAAGAGCTTTCAGGCAAGGTAGACGAAACCATAAGTAACTTCATACTCTTAAACTCAGCTCTACACATGCTTCAGATCCTAGTACAGTCGCTCATCGACATGATATACCACTATATTTCAGAGAAAGGTCTAAAGCCTCCCAATACCTACAGCGAAGCAATAGCTTTTATGGTTAAATTAAACGTTTTTAACGAAAAAGAGGCAAAGACTATCAAGTCTATGGTAGGCTTTCGAAATATATTAGTTCACGGATACCTAGCTATAAATCTCGATAAGGTTCGAGAAATACTACAGTACCGAAAATACAGAGAAGCGCTGATATTTTCAAAGAAAATTCTCGAGGCTGCTCTGAGAGAGAATATCGATCCTTAGCTTAGTAGCAAGCTTAGCTTATCTGCTATCTCATCAACACTTCTGATTAAAACAAATTTGCCGCCTCCTAGTCTAGCTAGTGCTTCTCCAAATCCTATCCACTTGGATGGTACTGCTACAACATGAAGTGTCTTATAGAGTTTAGCTGCCTTGAGTGGATTCTCTCCTGCAGTCCACTCGGCATCAGTTACTAGAATTGCTTTAGGCTCATAGCCCCTAGAATTAAGTAGATTATAGGCTTCTGTTAGCGCTTTGTGTATGTCTGTGTATCCACAGGCTGTTAGCGATAGAATAGAGTCTATTAGGGTTTCTGCAAGCAGTTTCTCATCGAAGTTTTTCAGTAAATCTATCTTTGTATTGAATGCTAGCACAGAGAAGTCGTCTACTTCGCGTTCGGCGTAAACGAGAGAAGCAGCTATTAGCGCCGCTAAGAAGAGTCTGAGACCACTCATAGAGAAGCTTCTATCAATTATCAGCGCATAGGCTTTTCCGCGTCTTTTCTTAGAGTAGAAGACAAACGTATCATAGTCTACACCAGGTTTCTCAAGAATTTTCTCAACTGTACTTTCTACATCTAAGTCACTGAAATCACTCCAGCTACTCGTTCTAGTGAAACCTCTCATACCTAAAGTACACTGCTCAGCAAAACGGATTACGAGATAGGTACCTATCTTTCTAGCTATCTCCCTACTATCATAAGACAGGAAAAAATATACTTTAGCTAAAGTATCTAGTCCTCTTAAGCCTAGAGACTCCATATTCTCTAATAGCTTCTCATCAGAAGAAAGTATTAGTGCAGTTCTCCTCGGAGCTACTTGAGCCATATCACTTAACCTTTCTAAATCACCTACATCTACTGAGTGCTTCTTCTCTTTTCCAGAACTCCCCTCACTAACTCTACTTAAAGGAACAATAGACTGTTTCCTAGAGCCTACTACTTTCCAGAATATTTCCTCTACTACTTCATCCGGAGTTCTACTAGTGTCTCTAAGCCATATTTTCGTAGTAAAAGCCATTTTAGCAGCCAGTAAAAGATCGTCTACACTTAGCTCTCCTTTAATGTTCTCAATGTTCTCGGCTAATAGGACCATGTCTATTGCCCCTCTAACAGAAGAACCCATTTTGACTGCTGGGTGTCTACGGCTCTCTCTAGCTATGTCTACTGCGAGCTCTATTAGAGGAAGGTTTCTACTACCTGTTCTCAGCTTCACTATCTTTATTTCTTCTTCACGGCTCTGGTAGTCCATTTTAATTCTAACAAATCTGTCTAAAAGCGCTCTACTAACTCTCCTAGTGCCGACATCGTCGTAGGGATTCATAGCACATATTATCCTGAAGCTAGGCTTCGCTCTGATGACTCCGAGCCTCGGAACAGCTATTTCACGGTCTTCTGCCGCCCTAATCAGAGTATTTGCGGCCTCCTCTGACATTCTATTGAACTCCTCTATATAGAGTATTCCGCCTTCCTTCATCGCCTTTAGGAGAGGTCCTGGCTCAAAATACTCTGGCTTAAAGCCCTCAGCCATGACTTTAGCTGGATTAAATACACCCACAAGCTTCTGGGGAGTTAAGTCGCTTGAGCCCTCGACTATATAGAAGGCTATACCACAGTTTTCTGCAATAGTTTTGAGTATAGTGGACTTAGATGTACCTGGTGGGCCTTCTAAGAGAACGTTACGGCCAGCAGCTAGAGCTGATATAATTGCTGTAATTTCTGTTTTACGTCCAACTACTTTGCTACAGACTTTTTTGAGTAAGCTTTTACTAGTATAAGGATTAGTGTTCACTGTGATAGTTTTAGGGGAGATAACTTAAGTATTGCCCTTAAGACTTTTCTCTTATCTTCAGTTTAACTCTCTTCTGAGGCAGAAACCTCACTAGGAGTACTATTTTCTTAGTGAATCTGTAGAGTTCTTCTCTATATTCTACTGCTAGGTGTACGAGTAGTACTATGAAGATGAAGTATATTATCCAGGAGGCTATGACTAGTGCTTGTGCTATAGCTATGTCTGCTGGAGTAGCTGCACCGTACTTTGCAAACTCGCTTATAACGCTTATGAGAGGTGGAGTTATTGTGAGAGAGAAGAGCATCATAGTTAAGGCGAAGACTTCGACCAGTATTATGTCGTAGCTTAGGAACATGAGTACTAATGTGGACATTATCATGAAAATAACGCTGTTGACTGCTACTTCCTGATAGACTGCTGAGAAAACCGAGGCTACTGAGATTATTACAATAAATGTTACTAGTACTCTGAAGGTGTCTGCTGTTAGCCTTATCTTCTGTCTAAGAGACTTAAGCTTCAGTTTTACTTCAGATAGTGATATTATTGAAAGTGATAAGAGGATAGAGAAGTCTGTTAGCTTTATTATGTAGTCAGAGTGAGTGAGTAGTAGCAGACCCATAAATGCTATTATAATGTAGGGATCTAGTCTGACTTCCCTTAAAGGTATAAAGAAAACATCTGAAGTCAGTTCTTTCAAGTGTTTGAGAGCTGCGACAAATGCTGGAATATATGTCGTCATTACGCCTAGTAGTAGGCAGGAGAGAGTCACTAGGTAAGCTATTTTATCTACTTTAGCTAAGTCGAGCGCGGGAATGAGTGTAGAGGGTATGCTGTATCCAGAGTTCTCCATATTTATGTATAGAGAGATGTAAAGCACGAAGAAAATAGACGATATTAGGGAGCCACCAATCATTGCTTTACGCAGAATAGAGGTAGTTTCTCTGAGGTTTTCTTCGGGGTCTTTGCTCCTAGTTTTGACGTTTTCACCTAGGCTCTGGACTTCCTGGAACCCGAAGACCATTAAGTAGACGTAGGCGGCTGAAGTAAGTGTTCCTAAAATAAGTGAGGAAACAGGGCTCAAGGAGTCAATAATACTTGTTGTTGGTGGTGTAAGAGCTACTTTATAGTATAGTCCAATGAAGTATACGTGAAGTATAAATAGGGTTAAGAAAGCTAGTGTGAGTAGAGTCTGCATACTAACCATTTTTTCCCATTCCTCGTAGCTAGCAACAACTATAGCTGATAAGAGTATAAAGAGGAGTACTTTAATTAAGTGGAGTAGTAGTGGAGAGGTTTCGAGATTAAGCCATGGGAGGAAAACTGGCAGAATATACTCTGTTACGAGGCTTATTATGATGAGCAGATTGAATGCTGCGAGTGCTACGTTTCCTATCCACATAGTGAAGCGGGACACCATGTAGAGGTAGTGTTTCTTACCAAAAGCACTGCTCACAAAGGAGGGTCCTCCGACAATACGTGCTCCTATCTTCTTGCTGTAGTAGTACATTTTAGCATAGGCGTAGGCTAATAGAACTGATGAAATAGAGGAGAGAATCATTCCCGGAAGAGCGTAGACCCCGAAGTATTTCACGCTGTAGGGGCATAATACGAAAGTTGAGGGACCAATAGTCGCGCCAATACTTACTGCCAGGAGTGTAGACAAGCCATATTTTTTCTCTTCTCTTTTTCTCTTGAGCTTGACCTTCTCGCTGACTGTTTGAAGTATTTTTGACTCAAATATCTTAGCTGCAGCTATTCTAGCAATAACTATGATCACGAGAAATAAAGGAATTAGGTAAAAGAAGAGAAGTACTACTGGAAGATTAGGTGAAACAAGCATGAGGTCCATTATTAGTGGAAGAAAGAGCACAGTAGTAAACAAGTCTACTATTTCTTCTGGCATAAACCTTACTTGAAGTAGTGAAAACAGGAAAACGGTTAAAAGAAATGCTAAGACACCAGCCATAAAGACTAGGTACTTAACGATAACAGTAATAAAGTTTATAATACTTGCTTTGAGTCTAGAGTCTCTAGTAGACATGCTTAGCCCCTCTTAATAGATGTTCCAATTATGTGGGCTTGGTAAAGGCCCAGAATAGCTATGATCATTAACACGAAGCCCAGTACTTTGAAGAGAGGATCTATGACCATGAGTACATGGGGGTTCTTTGAGACAATTTCTAGTGTCTTCTTTAATATAGCTGTAGCATTGCCTCCTCTAACTTCTCCGAAAAAGAGGTAGGGTGGGAAGAATAGGTATATTCCCATCATAAAGGCTAGCGCAGCTGCTATAACCCAGAGTACTTGAAGAAATCTAGCTACTGTGACATTCCCTCTCCAAGGCTGTCTAGCTTTCTCGACGAATCGCCTGAAATCCTTGTCTTTACGCATTCTATCAAGTGTCCTAGATAATTCTTCCTCACTCTCTTTCATTAGCTCTCTTACGCCGAGAATGACTATGTAGTCGGATTTCTCGAGTACTTCTTCAAGTTCACTGAGAATTCTTAAAGCCTCATCATTTTTAACAATCGACTTAAGTCTACTAAACTTCTCTCTTATCTTATCGCAAGTAATTTCCGCCAAGTCAGTCACTAAAATCACCTCGAAGCACAGTTAGAGACTTACCTAAACTATGATAGTTTTACACGTATATATGCCTACCTTACTCTAAGCACTGAGAACACGGGAGAACTATGAGCATTTCATAGGGATCTCCTACAGCAATAGTCTTTTCTTCAAGATAGAGCTTAGCCACTAAAGCACATACTAACGCGTCTAATTCGTGTACAGAAAGTTCTCTATTTACGTCTCCCTTTAAGCCGAATTTCTCGACGATAATTTTCCTCAGATATTCTCCTCTTCTAGCAGAGAAGCCTAGTAGTTCTAGAGCTGCTCTAGGATAAGTCTCTATTACAGTAAAGCCGAGGATCTCTAGCCACTCTCTAATCCTAATTCCTCGCAGAGTGAGCTTCCTCATACCACTTAGACTTAATGGGAGAATCCTTATACCCATACGTCTGACAGCTCTATCACATTCTCTGAAAGAAGCACTTGGATCTTCTCTTGGAAGCGATAGAGGAGCATCAATGGCGACGACTAGAGGTTTCTTTTCTAAGATCCTTTTAATGATCTCTGAGTCGAAGTGAATAATCTCAAGTGTGGTGAAACAGTTTTTAAGAAAACATAAGCCAGTAGGTCTAGTTTCTACGCCAGCTAAATCTATGCCAGCTACAATTCTCGACTTCACTGAAATTAGTTACATAGACTTAGTATTATAGTTAATTACTTATTAGCTGATAAAAGTAAGTAAAACCCTTAGAGAGCTAAAGCTTTTAAAGAGTTAGAGACTATTAGAGAGATTGTTTCAGCTTTGCGAAAACTGGAAGGAAGTCCTCACTTAACATCACCTTCTCTTAAATTAGTGTTGAGAGGCAATGATTCACCTTAATTTTCTACTAACTCTTCCAACAGCAGTAAAACTAGTGTTAATTAACAGTACTTTAGCTAGCTTAGCTTAACCAGAAATTAAAATAATAGTTAAAGTATTTCCTCTAATTTTGCCGTCTATATTTAATACTAGTAGATTTTCTATTGTCATTAGATTAATGCTCGTATGTAGTTTAGTGATTTACGTATTCCCGGTAGCGGGTTTTCTGGCTCTAGTTCATATTCTATTACTATTACTGCTTTTGAATACATGTTAGTTTCCTTGATTACCTCGAAGAGTTTTTTGAAATCTATTATTCCTTCTCCAAGTATTACGTCTTTCTTTTCCTTATTAATGTCTTTTAAGTGTACTCCGTACAGTCTCTTACCTAGTTTACGTGCTGCCTCAGCTGGATCCTGTCCTGCTCTAGCGAGATGTCCTGTGTCGAGACACATTCCTATGAGCTGACTGTGATTTTCTACTGCTTTAAGCACATCTTCTGCTGTAGCATATCTATGACCTGGTCCATGATTGTGTATTGCTACTGCTATGCCGTATTCTTCAACTAGTCTATCTAGTAAATCAAAGGTATCCAAATCAGGATCTGCTGTAAGAACTTCTATACCTATTTTATGTGCAAACTCAAAGAGTTTTCTTAGTTTTTCTTCGTCTCGAGACATGTGTTTTATTCCATATGCAGCTATTTTTACGCCATATTTTTCTTCAAGCTGTTTGGCTTTAGTGACTTCGCTTAGTTCTGAGGGTAAATGGTCTGGATAGACTTCAGCGTATTTTAGTCCTAAGTCGGCTATACTCTCGAGAGCTTTTTCTAGTGAGAATTTTCTAAGAGAGTAGCTTTGAACCCCTAGCTTAATTTCACTCATAGTTTCTTCACGCCACGTATCTATAAAACATTTTAGACTTTAGTTAACTTGAATTTGGATAGTATTAAATATCTTCTTAGAGTCTGTCTTTCGGAGAAGCTTAATGGGTATCAAGGTAGGTGTTGTTGGTTTAGGCGCTGTGGGAAGAAACCACGCTAAGATACTTAAGAGTCTGGGCGCCGAGGTAGCTGCGTATGATGTTCGAGTTGATGCAGCTAGACAGGTTTCAAGTGAACTTGAATTAGAGTACTGTAGTAGCTTAGATGCGCTTTTGCGTAGAGTTGATGCTGTTTACGTGTGTACTCCTCCCTTTACACACAGAGAAGTTATTGAGAGAGCTTGTGAGGAGGGAAAACATATTTTCTGCGAGAAACCGCTGTGTGTTACAGTAGAGGAGGCTGAGAGTATAGTAGGCTACGTGAGGAAGTCTGGCGTACTGTTTATGATGGGATTTGTTTTAAGGTTCTTCCCAGTATACAGTAGGGTTAAAGAGCTTTCCGAGAAAATAGGTCGCATTATCAACGCCTGGTTCTTCGACGTAAGGCCTCCCTACGTCAGAGGAGTAGGAGGCTGGAGGACTAAGAGGAGGCTTAATGCTGGGCTCTTTGAGCAAACTGTACACGAGATAGATGTTATTAGGTGGATTGTAGGAGAACCTGTTAGCGTCTACTGTATGGGCGGACGCTATGCTATCATGGATTTTGACTACGAGGACAACATGGTTTACGCTATGAGGACTAGGGAGAATGCTCTAGTAACTCTTATCTCGAGTATTACTGCTAGGGCTTCGTCGAGAGACCTAGGGATAGTTGGTAGTGAGGGAACTATACTGGTTAGAGGCAGTGAAGTCTACTTTAATGAAAGTAGAGTAGAGTGCGGTCAATGGAATCCCTATGAGAAGGAAGACGAGTATTTCTTGAAGTGTGTAGAGAAGGGAGAGAAGCCTTTTGTGAATGAGGTAGACGGATATAGAGCTCAGGTAGTAAATGAGGCTTCTCTTAAATCACTGGAGGAGGGGAGAGAGGTAGTAGTAGAGTACAAGTACTAAGCCCAGCGACGAGAATATATTTGGTTCTGTAGAGAGTACTCTATGGCTTCTTTTAGAGTAGCTGTAGGAGGTCTGGGTGGGGGAGGGGATTCAGGAGGAGCTCTTGCTTTCGCTATTCCTCTCCGCCGGAAGGGTATAGAACCTGTTTTCATCGCGTTTGCTAGGTGTAGTACTGACACTATTCTCCGGGCAGAAAAGTATACGGGAGCTGTAGTCAAGGTAACTTTTTCTTCATGGAGTAGTGGAAGATTTTTCGAACCCCATATTGCTTCACTAGGCTTTGAGACATATGTTATTTGTCTTAAGGAAAAGAAGCGTGATGTGATCGATGGATTAGAGAAGCTTGTCTCTGAGCTGAATATCAGAATATTTATATCAATTGACCTTGGTGGGGATTCTCTTGTATTCGGTGACGAGCCTTTGCTAGGAAGCTTTAGGACAGATACTCTGGGACTCGCGTCACTTAGCACTATTTCAGAGAATCTAGGAGTAAGAGCATACTTAGCAGTAGGCGTCCTAGGCTTAGAGGGAGGGGGCAGGGACTTAGATATAGAGTACTTGGCAGATAATTTAGTGAAGTTAAGTGAGTCTAAAGCATATTTAGGCTCATATAGGCCTCCCCAAGAGGCTGTGAGTGAAGTTGCTGCTACAATGGGCTATCTGCTTAGCAGAGAGAAGTCGGCCATGCTTACTCTCTACCGTGACGCTCTCTTAGGTAAACTAGGTACAAGGAGATATGACGTGGCGTATCTTCACGCCGAGGTGTGTGTTAAGAATTATCATGGTTACTTCTTCGTATTTAACGCACTTAAAGTATGTGAACTAAGTAAGCTCTGTAAAGCAGCTAGAGAGGGCTGGTCGCTTACTTTAAAGCGTGTAGCAAGACATAGAAAAATAAGGAGACTGAAGACAAGGAGAGATTTAGATAAGATAGCGGAGTACTTACTGAAGAGAAAATTTGATTTAACTAAAGTTCTTGCAGAATTAAATAAATAGTTTGACCAGAGTCTCATAGAAGGCTCTGGGAGCTAAGTCGAATGCCCTAACTATTTTTTCTCTCTACTTTCCGTAGCTTTTCTTTCGACAACATGGTCGCTCCGTAAAGCCCACTTACGTCTCCACTCAGAGTTCTCAGTAAGAGTAGATGACGTAGCTACATTATTTTATTAGCTAGTGATAGATGTGAGTTAGCATTTGGCATAAAGTCTAGCAGAAGTCAATACTGTGATGATATAAATTTAATATGAAGAATTGAATCCCAATGCTTAAAGAATGCTGTCAAGTTGACTACCTCTTTGTATCTACTTTAGTCTTTGTAGTTCTATATTGTTAGCACCATTGATATGGGGTTAAACTTATAAGTTTAACCGAAGTGTTAAACTTTGTGTTAGATACTGTAAAGGTCTATAAGAAGGGTATTATTGTGCTTCCAAAAAGTATTCGTGAGAAAGCTGGTATTAGAGAGGGAATGATCTTGGTTGTTCGAGTTAAAGGCAAAGAGATTATTTTGTCTCCTTTAGATCTGTGGTGGAGAGTCTGGGGTTGCTGTAAAGGTAAAGGTAGTGCAGAGGATGTAGAGAGAGAGTTGGATGAGGATGAAAAAATATGGGAGAAGAGGAGATTCAGAGAGTGATTGTAGATACTTATGCGCTTATGGCTATGGTTTTTGGAGAACTGACTCCAAAAGCAGAGAATATTATGTATTCAATATACAGAGGCGAAGCTACTGGAATAGTACCAGAGACCGTTGCATATGAGTATGCCATACAATGGTATAGGGGAAGAATACCTGCTTTAAAGAATATTGATGAAGTCGAGGCTTTTCTTAAAACATACTTTATAGTTAAGAAACTCGAGTTTAAAGACTATATCAAGGCTGCAGAAATCAAGGTTATAGGAGACAAATTCCTCTCAGAGTCAGGAGACTCAGAACTCATGCAAAGAAGACTTAGTTTAGTAGACTCTACTATACTAGCTGTAGCTCTCAGCGAAAAATATCCTATTCTAACAGGCGATAAAGACTTAGCTTACGTCGCCTGGAAACTAGGACTGAACACTATATGGTGACAAAGGATTTGTGTTACTTAATCTTATTGAAACTCTCCTTTTAGCCACTACTACAAGTATAGCAGCCGCAATAGCGACTACTAATGAAATAAGTATCTTATATAATATGTCACCTGGTTTTTCCTTAACTTCACTTACCTTTCTCTCAGTCTCAGGAAATATAGAGACACTAGCAGAGATATTATATGTATACGAAATCAGCTCACCTGGTTTAAGATTCTTAAAATATTTAACATTTAAGCCTCCTCCTCTTGCTTTTATTTCCATGATAAAGCCACTCTTTACCTTATTTCTCATAGATAATATAATTAATTGACAAATATTATTAAGAATATATGATATTAATTCTGATGATTCACTATCATATGTAATTGTAATGTTTTTTGAAAGAAAGAGGTATATTTCTTTGTCTTTTATTTTCACTAAATCGCTTACCATAAGTTTTCCGTCTAGCGATTTTACTGCCATAACGAAACTGTTATTCATTGCAGTATTTATTGTGCAACACTCATTGTCGATACGCATTAAATTTATGTGTAGTATATAGTGATCTTTGCTTACATTTTTAAATATAAGCCATACTATTAAGGTACCTTTAATAGGTTCTCTTTCCTTCAGTATATAGACTTTAATAGGTACTGCCGATGAGACAGCAACTAACGAAACAACCGCCAGTAGAAATATTATAGGAAATATTCTCATCAATAATCTTTAGTCGCTAAGTATCTTAATTTCTATAGTTTCGAATATTCTTCGAAAATATCGAAAAATAAATTCTGTTTAATTACTATACTAGATGCAAAGAAAACCTAAACTAGGTGATACTACTCTCAAAGTCTACTTAACTTTGCTTAGGCATGGTAGGGCTATGTCTATTGCTGAAGTGCAGAAAGCTCTTGGTTTTAGGAGCCCTGGTACTGCTCATTATCATTTGGAGCGACTTGTTGACTTGAATCTAGCTAAAAGGGTTCCTGGAGGATATGTCGCACAACCTAATTTGCCTAGGCGGGTGGCTATGATGTATATTATTTTGAGGAAAATATTGTTGCCTAGGCATATTCCTCACGCAGTGTTTTTTACTGTTTTTCTATTATCTTATTTAATGTTAAATATTGATTCTTTAGATCCATCTATTTTAATTATACTAGCTATTCCGACTATACTGTACTGGCTTGACGTTTATCATGAAATCAAGTTACTAGATTAAGTCTTAGTTAATGAGGTAAACTATGGTTAAACTTATTTACCTTTGAGTATTCTAGTTTACTGTGGGTAGGGTAGTTGCTGTTAAGAATGTGGATGAAGAGCTTTATAGGAAGTTTAAGGCTATGGTTGCGTTAAAGGGTTTG
>Ga0190367_1000267_pt1 | contig 39792 bp, 38 predicted proteins | sample 4872181011_MG_FD_171838 | JGI IMG/M metagenome (GOLD analysis project Ga0190367, IMG submission 171838) | Hydrothermal vent microbial mat bacterial communities from Southern Trench, Guaymas Basin, Mexico - 4872-18-10-11_MG | ecosystem: Environmental > Aquatic > Marine > Hydrothermal vents >... | reverse complement strand
ATCCAAAACCTAGCCAACTTGCATTCACCACTAAAATAAGTCTTTGGCATCTATTATATCAGTAACGTCCAAGCCATTAACATGAATTTAAAGAAAACAGAAAGCACATATTTGAGTTTAAGTAGAACTTCAATTAGACATAAAAAGTATTAACAATACTAAGTGGGAAAACGGAAGTAAAGAAGATGGAAATCTAACTGAAAAATTTCTGCAGTTAGGTACCTAACCAAAATATTTTTATATTTAGATTTATTTTATTATCAACGGGGTAAGTGTTGAGCAAAATCCCCGATTGGGTTTTAAACGACTACATTAAGCTTCGTGCCTATTTCGGGGAGAAACCTTTTAGAGTAGAGGAAGCCGCTCGTGCTCTTGAAAGACCTATTGACAGCGTTATTACACTTCTCAGCATTTTAAGAAGACATAACCTAGTAAATGTTGCTCTTGACCCAGAAAATCCTAAAAGGAAAATCTATTCTCTAAGACCAATTCCAGTAACCCGTGGCGACCTTGAGAGTATATTGAAAAAAGCCGCTGACCTGATAAGAACGAGAGTAGACTACTCATTCATATTGGTGCTACTCTTCTACAAGAGAATTAGTGACCAATGGAAACTAGAATTCGAAAAAACATGCAAAGAACTAATGGAGGAAGGTTACTCCCTAGAGGAGGCTAAAAAACTTGCTAGAGAAGAATACTTTCATGAATTCCAAATACCAGAGGAATACCTATGGGACAACATTGTAAAGCATAAAGGAGAACTACATAGATACTTCTCAGAAGCCTTAAGAAAACTAGGAGAACTTAATCCACCGCTAAGACCAATATTTGATAACTTCGATTTTCATCTCTTCGCTACGAGCAGAGAAAACGCTGAGATACTACGCCAATTAGTAGAGCTTTTTGACTCCGTACCTTTAATTGACGTATCACCAGACATATTAGGAGACGCGTATGAGTGGCTTCTAAGACAAGGACTACTTGCCTTAGCTCCTAGTAATCCAAAAGAAGGCGAAATATACACACCTCGTGAAGTTATTAGGTTGCTAGTTGAAATGCTAGATCCGAAACCTGGTTGTAAAATATTAGATCCAGCAGCTGGAACAGGAGGTATGCTTATAGTCTCATACAAATACGTTAAGGAAAAACAGGGAAGAGAAGAAGCTGATAAACTATTCCTTTTCGGACAGGAAATAAAATTCAAAACCATGGCACTAGCAAAGATGAACATGTACATCCATAATATACGAAACCATGAACTTGTTGTCGGAGATTCCCTCCTATATCCTAAGTTCGGCTTAGGAGAATGGGACATAGTAATAGCGAACCCGCCATGGAACCAGGACGGCTACAACGAGCAAGTACTGAAGAAGAACGAAAAATACCGCCTAATATACAAGTACGGATACACACCAAGTCAACAAGCCGACTGGGCATGGATACAACTCATGCTAGCAGCAGCCAAGCCCACAGGCAAAGTAGGAATAGTAATAGACAATGGAGCACTATTCAGAGGAGGTAAGGAGAAAACCATAAGAAGCAAGATAGTGGAAGAAGACCTAATAGAGGCAGTAATACTTCTGCCAGGAAAACTCTTTTACAATACACCCGCTCAAGGCGTAATAATTATATTCAACAAGAATAAACCACCAGAACGAAAAGGCAAAATACTATTCATAAATGCAAGCAACGAATACGAACCACACCCAGATATAAGAAGACTCAACAGACTAGGAAAGAAAAACATCGAGAAAATAGCCAAAGCATACCATGAGTTCAAAGACGTTGAAGGCTTTGCAAAAGTAGTCGACCTAAAAGAAGTAAGAGAGAACAACTACAACCTAAACGTAACCCTCTACGTAACCCCACCACTAGAAACAGAACAGATAGACCTAGAGAAAGAACTCCAAGAACTCCTAGAAATACAAAAACAAGCAGAAGAGGCTCAAGCCAAAGCACTACAATACATACACCAAGTAATACAAGCAAATAAACAAGGGTGAGAAATATGGCCGGGGACGTTAGTATTAATATTAAAACTATCCTCGGCTCGTTAGCAATTATAGCATTCCTGATTTTGCTTTTCGGCATCGGGTACAAATATTCTGGTTCGAGTTTTAAAATACCAGATAATGTATTCATAGGAGCTGCAGTAATACTTGGTTTCATAATTTCTATCGGAACCTATGCTATTACAGACTTAGGATTAATACCATCCCTCACTTTAGGTTATATTCCTGCATTTATAATGCTGGGATTAATCACGTATGTTGGTTGGATACTTTTACTAATTGACCTCCTAATATTACTCATCACAATAATAGTACATTATTCAGAGGGGTATTAGGGGTGAAATACCAGTTGCCAGTAAAAACACTAGACGAATACCTAAAACAAGCAAAAACAATAATGAAACAAACCCAAGTAAAAACATCAAGTCAGACAATATATAAAATAACTGGATTCTATAAGGAAACAGAATTTCAAGAAACATCGATAGGAAAAATACCGAAGGACTGGAGCGTAGCTAAGCTCAAGGAAATATTCGAGATTCAAAGAGGATTCTCCTATAGAAAGAAGGACCTTAGTGAAATACCTACATCGATTAGGTTTATCACAATAAATGATATGGAAAAGGAGGGAGGGAGGAAAAGGGATGCAAAACCTGTATATCTTAAGGAAGAGTTAAAAATAAATAACCGTTTCCTGCTAAAGAAGGGGGACTTGTTAATTGCTAATACTGACATGAGCAAAGGATTCATTATAGGAGCTCCACTTTACGTAGATGATACTTTTATTAAGCAGGGAAGGACACTTGTCTACTCCATGGATTTAACTAAACTAATACCAAGGAGAAGTGTTAATACAAGGTTTTTCTTCTATCTACTTAGTTGGAATAGCATTAGAAAAATTATGAAAAGTTTCGCTCAAGGAACTAATGTTTTACATATAAATCATGACCTCGTTAGGAACTTAAACGTCGTCATTCCTCCTTTGGAGGAGCAGTGGGGTATTGCTGAGGTTCTCTCCAGTGTTGACAGGGCTATTGAGGCTACTGAGAGGCTCATAGAGAGGCTGGAGAGGCTTAAGAAAGCCCTAATGCAGGAACTCCTAACCAGAGGAATAGGACACAAAGAATACAAACAAACAGAAATAGGAAAAATACCAAAAGAGTGGCAGGTAGTTAAACTTCAAAATATAATCCTTAAATCTATTGGAGGAGGCACTCCCTCTACTAAAAATCCCAGATACTGGGATGGCGACATTCCTTGGATGACTAGTGTTGGCATACCAGAAGATGACATATACATAACCAAGGGAGAGCGGTTCATCACCGAAGAGGGACTTAGAAATAGTGCAACAAACATTATTCCCAAAGGTAATCTAATTGTTGCAACTAGAGTTGGATTGGGCAAAGCAGGTGTTAACTTAATAGACATAGCCATAAACCAAGACCTTGTTGGTCTTATACTTGACAAGAAACAAATAATGCCTGAGTTCCTAGCATATTACCTAAGGTCACCTAAAGCTTTGACTTATATTATGGCGGCTGCTCGAGGAACAACAATAAAGGGAATTAGCAGACAAGCGCTGTTCAATATAAGGATACCTCTTCCACTATTAAATGAACAACAGAAGATAGTCAATATGCTAATTACCTTTGACAAATGGATTAAGCTTGAAAAGAAACGAAAAGAAAAATTAGAGCGCCTCAAGAAGGGTTTGATGAACATATTATTGACTGGTCGGGTTAGAGTTAAGGTTGTTGAACAAGGGGTTTCTACTGGTTCTTCCTCTCGGTGATTCTTTATGGTTAAGGAGAGGGAGCTTGAGGATTATATTGTTAATGAGCTTGTTGGGCGTAGTTGGAGATATGTAGAAGGATTTAGGCTTGAAAGGGAGAGCACTAGTAGTCCTTTACTTAAGAAGCTGCTACGTCGTAAGATTAAGGAGTTTAATCCTGAAGTTTCTGAAGAAGACATTAGCGAAGCTATTTCTCTTTTGGAGAGTAAGGGTTATGGACCTAAGGGTGCTAGGGATGTTCTTGAATATTTAAAGTTTGGTGTTCCTGTTAAGCTTAGAAGAACAAAGACTTCTACTAGAATTAAGCTTATTGACTATGAAAACATTGACAGAAATGACTTCATTGTTTCAAACCAGGTAGTTCATACAGGCAGAGGTGTTGTTAAGAACGATATTGTTCTCTATGTTAACGGTATTCCGTTGGTTAATATTGAGTGTAAGAGTCTTACTGATATTGGTGTTTCATGGTATGATGCGTTTCTTCAGATTAAGGAGTATGAGCAGAAGGTTCCAGAGCTTTACAAATATGTTCAGATAGGTGTCGCTGTTGAGAGTGTGGCTAAATATTTTCCTGTTGTTCCTTGGGCTAGAGAAGATCAGGTTCCTATTTATGAGTGGCGTGAAGAGGGATTAAATTCTATTGATTCTACTATTGAAATGTTAAGGCCTGAGAGACTATTGGATATATTGAGGTTTTTCTTGTATTTTCGTGCTGAGGAAGGTAGAGAGACTAAGGTTATTGCTCGTTATATGCAGTATCGTGCTGCTAATAAGATTGTTGACAGGGTTCTTAGAAGGCTTGAAGAGTTAGAAGATAAGGATAGGGGGCTTATTTGGCATTGGCAAGGTAGCGGTAAGACTTTGACCATGATTTTTGCTGCTATGAAGCTTTATTGGCTTTTAGAGAATCCTATGATTCTTTTCGTTGTTGATAGAATTGAACTCCAGAATCAGCTTTACTTTGAGAATCTAACAAAGCTTGATCTTGGCCCTGAGGTACATCCTAAATTAATAGATTCTATTAGAAGATTGCAGCGGGTTTTAAGCTATAATGACTTTAAAGGAGAGCCTGGATTATTTGTTGTTCTTGTCCATAAGTTTAGGCCTCAGGAATTTGAAGAACTTGAGAAGCTATTGTTAGCTGTTTCTGCGACCAAACCAGATACCGTGATGAACCGTAGAGATATAGTAGTGTTTGTTGATGAAGCGCATAGAACTCAGTATGGTGTTTTAGCTGAACAGATGATGAGGCTTCTACGTAAGGCCAATTACTTTGCTTTTACAGGCACCCCTGTTCCGCGAAAGAATCCGCAGAAAAATACGTTCGCTAAGTTTAGCCCCCCAGGGGAACTATATCTTGATAAGTACTTCATACTTGACTCCATAGAAGATGGGTACACTGTTAAGATAGCTTATCAACCAGGTCCTTTTGACTATCAGCTTGATAAGGATAGTCTTATTGAGTTTTTAGAATCTGAATTTGATGAGCTTCCCGAAGAAGTTAGGGTTAGAGTTGAACGTAAGATAGGCAGAGAACTTGATATTAAGAAGTTTAAGGTGTTTCTCGAAAACGAGAAGCGTATAGATGAAATAGCTAAATATATAGCTAAACACTTTAAAGAGAATGTTGATGGAAAATTTAAAGCAATGGTTGTTGCAGCTAGTAGAAAAGCTTGCGTTCTATATAAAAAAGCTCTTGACAAGTATCTTCCACCTAAGTACAGTGAAGTTGTAATGACGTTTCAAGCGTTTGAGAAAGAAAGAGTCATAGAGGAATATAAGAGAGAGCTAAGCGAAAGATATCACTCAAAAGACCTTGATAGTATAAGGGGGAAGATTATTGAGAACTTTAAGACTGAAGAAGTACCGAAAATATTGATAGTTACTGATATGTTGTTGACAGGTTTTGATGCTCCAATATTACAAACCATGTATTTAGACAAGCCACTAAAAGGACATAGACTATTACAAACTATAGCCAGAGTTAATAGGCCGTACATGGGAGTGAAGGAGTTCGGTTTAATAATAGACTTTGTCGGCATATTCAGAGAACTTGAGAAAGCTTTTCAAATGTATGAAAGAGAAGACCTCAGAGGCGCCGTCTACGACATTGACTCCCTATATAATGAGTTCAGGAAACTACTACAGGAAAACATACAAATCATAGGTTATCCGCCTCAAGCAGTATCCAAGAAAGATATATTTAAAGTAATAAGTAGCGCAGCTGAGGTTATTGCTAAAAGTAAAGACTATGAGAGAAAGTTTATAGGCAATTATCGTAAAATGAGGAAAATCTACGAGTACATATCGCCTGTTCTTTCATGGAATGAAAGAAAACTGTACGCATGGATTTCAGATGTCTACGCCTTCTATATAAAGAATGTTAGGGGAAGCGATGAAGAAGAGATACTTGCAAGGCGCTACTACAAAAAGACCTTGCAAGCTATTAGTGAAACTCTTCGTGTAATTGAAAAAGAAGCCGACTTTACGCCAATAACTGTTGATAAATCCTTTTTCGAGAAATTCATTAAACGAGAAGACATCGGAACAGAGGAAAAAGCTAAAGCCCTAATATTCGGCCTCACACGTTTCGTCCTATATGAGAGAAAAGACCCCATATATGAATCCTTAGCCGACAAGATTAACGCCTTATTAGAGGAATGGAGAAGAAGAATTAGGTCCAGTATGGAACTCTATGAGGAAGCTAGGAAAATATGGGAAGAAATACATAGAATGCGCGAAGAAAGGAAAACTTTGCAGTTTGGAACACGCGAATACGCTATATACCTTGCTTTTAAGAAGCATGGTGTAGATAGCGGAGAGGCTGTAAAATTAACTAAGGAGCTTTTAGAGCAAATTAGAGACAAGGTTGAAATACAAGGCTGGACATCTAATCCAGCACTTGTGAAAGACGTTCAAAGGAAGGTAGCACTATTTATCCTTCGCCGAGCTAAGAAGCTAGGCCTAACGCTTTATAAGGCTAAACAATTAACGGAGGAGATTCTGAGGAGGATACAGGAATATGAAACATAACAACACTCTGAATAACATAAAAATAGTTCATAGCGAAATTATTAGGCCTAGGCTAGAACTTAAACCATGGGGTCTGCTCATAGTACTTCCACAAAATTACGATAAGAACTACGCCTACAAGCTGATTAGAAAACACGAAAAATGGATAAGGAAAAAGTACATACTCCTTACTAGAGCCATAGAACTATCTAGAAACATAGAGATCATTAACAGACCATTTAATGAGTTCAAGTACACAGTAAGAAAGCTTATTGAAGAATATTCAAAAGAACTAGGAGTAAAAGTTAACAAAATTTACATAAGGAACATGAGCACTAAATGGGCAAGTTGCAGCACTAAGGGAAACATAACCGTAAATAAAGCAGCAAGGTTTTTACCCGATGAGCTGCTCAAGTATATTGTCTATCATGAAACGTGCCACCTATTAGAAAGGAGACATAATATGAGGTTTTGGAGTCTTATTGCAAAGAAATTTCCCAATTATAGAGAATTAGAGCTAGCACTTCTTGCTTATCAAATTAAATTAAAACACATGAATATAGCTATAAAGTAGACATGGTCTATGAAACAATAGAGTGAGGAAAATGGGAATTTTATTATTTCATGTAAAAGCTCATATACTATTTTAAAGTTTAAAAATATATGAGAGGATATGTTTCATGGTTAGTGCTAAAGCACTTAGTGTTATCAGGAGTATCATTGCTGAACATAAGTTCCCTATTCACATGTTCGTTGTGTTCCCAAGAGTTAATGTTGACGAAATAGGCAAACTTGAGAATAGAGCAAGGTATAAGGGTAGTTACTTAAGCGTTACTTCCTCTGGTGATGACGTTTTTAAGTTTTTTGTAAAATTAAAGAAGAGACAGGCTGAAGGTTACATTATTACGTATAAGAGTTTCTGGATTTTCTTAACATATGAGCAAAAAACCGATACAAGATCTGTTATTAGTATTTTGCTGAAGAAGCTTTATCCTCTCATATATTATCAGTATATTCATGTAAATGATTTTCTAGATATTATTGAGTATTTATCTAGGATTTATAGAATTACTGTTAAAGAATACCTTGTTAGAAGTAAAATAGTTCAAGGGAGAGAAAAGAAAGGAAAGAAGTTTACGAAAGTTACTAAGTCATGGACGGAGCAAAGGTTTTCACGAGACATCTTTTCTAAAATTATGGAGAAGGAAAAGGGAATAATTGACGCTCTGCGATTAACTATTTCAAGTTACGAGTTCTTCGCTGATCTACGATTATACAGGAATGGGTCGCTCACATTGTATAAAGGAGAACCTGACATATACCCTGACATATACACTTTCATAATAGAACCCTACGTTAAACATGCTTTAGGGAGCATTGAAAAACTAAGTAGGGTCAAAAGAGTTTTTATTAAGGACAAGCTTGATAACGAAATCCATCCTCTAACGTTAATTTTCGAAGGTTATAAACTAACTAAAGACGATTACGAACTTGTTTTAAACTCCTTATCTAAACAGTTCTTCATATCAGTATACTACTTAGGGAACCCAATATTCCACGCTCTACTAACGGATAGGGAGGAAGGAAGCTCATTCGAAATAATTGCCTACGGAAATAAGGTGGAAATAATACCTGATTTCAAAGCCAGTGCTGAAAGCTTGCAAATAGTTCTCGACGTATTTTCAAGCATTAACCCACATAGTAAGTATGTTGTGATGTAGTAAATGAGTGATGAGCTTGAAAAACGAAGAACAAATAATTCAAGAGGAGATCAAGAAGTTAAAAAAGAAAATATATGATTACATTCAGCTTGTCAAAGTACTTTTGTCCTTAAAACTACATTTCGAAAGAAAATACAAGGCAAAAGCGTATGTAGAACCCTCAGTATGGTACAAAGAGGATAAAGAGAAACGTATACCTGACCTCTTAATTTTAACATCTGATAATACTGCTATAGTTTTCGATCATAAAATTATCGAGTCATCGGATGAAAGAACAGTAAGAAGCCGTTTAAGAAGACTGAAAAAATATTATGGAACAATTATATGGAAAGAAAAAGAATATACTGTTAACTACGCAATATTGCTTTGCAGTAAGGAAACATGGCAGAACATCCTTAACGCAGGCCTTATAGAGAAACCAATGACATGGGTTTATAAGCTTGTAGAAGACGAAAAGCTATACTACGAAATTAACATATTCTCACCTAAATCCATTAAAATAAAGGATCCTCTTCTGAGCAGAATAATTAGCACATATAAAAAACATGGAGTTATCAAAGTTGAGAGACCATACGAAGCGACAAAGTACGTATTTATAAGACAGAAACCCCCAATAGAATATGTTGCTGAAAGAGTGTATAGATTCCTATATTCACGTATGGACCCTAACGTCGATGAGGAAGCCTTCCAGTTAAAAAATATAATAAACGAATTTAACTGGTATTAATCACCGTGGGTTCTAGCAGAAGGTGAAGCAAAACAACTCACTATAGGCAGACTAAACGAAGCTCTAAAGTTACTAGACAAAATAGGTTTAGCCAAATATAAACCCGAAGAAGGTGTTGTAATAGTAAAAAAGATAAAGAAGCTATCAGGAGAATTACTAGACCATATATTAGAAAAAATTGTTAAACATAGATTAAAAGCAGAAGCCAAAAGGCAAACGAAGATAACTAATTTCTTTCATTAATTCTTCGTAACATAAAACACAGTAATATGCGGGATTATGCTCCTGTTAAGCCATCCCACTGTTTCCCTAGTTAATCTTTAATTGAATTCTTTATATTAATCGAGTATTTAGGTGGGGTATTTAAATATTTAAGTTAGAGCATTGCGTATTATATTTTTATGGCCCAGGAAAATCTTTAAGAAACCCATATGTTTTTCCTTAGAAACTCTACTGTTGCTTTGGCTTCCTTTTAATATAGTTCTTTATTTTCCCGTATTTGCCTGATTGACTATTATGTATTTATTATTAGAATACGAAAAATATTTAAGATTTTAGAAAAACGCCTCAAAAACCATATTTTCTAACTTCGTTCATAAAATCGTTAAGTGTGTTAAGTGCTCCTTGATGCTTCAGATCATAGGGTCCAACATACTTCACACTTACATTACTAGTTCCTCTAACCATTTTTGTCTTAATTGCTGCTACAAGGCCTGAATTATGAGGTCTCACTATAATAATTATTGCCTTATCAGCTTTTTTAATAGCGGATTCTACAATATTCTTAATAAGTTGTTGTATCTTTTGTCCACCCGCCTCTATGCCGGCTTCTATAGTCAAAACCATGGCATTACTTACTTGTATACCCTGGGGTCCGGTCACGCTAGTTATTCTGCTTCTCATCTCCTACTCACCTGTGGCAGTTTAACCTATGATAACTAGTACTTATAGACCTATCCTCAACTAACAGCTCATTAAATACTTGAAATGGTAAAATTTACCTTGGAACAGAGACTCATTTTTGCTCTAATTTATCAGTTACTTTATTAAAAATCTTCAACTCAGACCATGTAGATATTCAAGCTCTGAAACAAAGAGACAAATAACAGCCGAATATGAGTAGTATGTACGTACATCACTGCCTTAAATGTGGAAAACTCGTGAAAAACTCCAGAGACTAAACAGCTCATGTACATGAGATATTTTATGTCTTTACTTAACGTGGTTTCATCATGACTAGCTAGCTTTTAAACATGAACTATTCTTAAACCTAGTTAGCATGTCTCCCATGCTCAATAATTGTTTTCATCAATTAACAGTATTAGAAGAAACTAAATTAAATTAGCAAGCTTCAAAATTTCCTCGGCATGCCTAGCAGCTTCTTTTCCCTTCTCAGTTAGGCTTATGAATCTGCGAACTGGTGGTCCTTCATCGTAGCGTTCTCTAACGAACCCAGCCTCCTTCAAAACCTCGATAGCAGTACAGACCGTCCTATAATGCAAGCCAGTATTATAATGAATTCTCATAATGGGAACTTCCCTACCAACACTAAGCGAACTAATGTAATATACATGTGTAAATATGATCACGGCTTGCTGTATAATAGTTTAATTGCTGATGAAGATTTTAATCCAGTACTTACTATAGGTGAACTGTCCTTTAAGCAATGATTCTCTCATGTACTTTGCATAGTCATAGAATGAGGCATGAAATCTTCCCTCCGGCGCACTCACACACTTCGAACCCTTACACTCTCTAAATAGCCTTAGCTCGATATAATTCGGAATAGCATGGTATTCTTTCAAAGAACCCCAAACTTCTTCTAACCTATCCTCTACATCATCAGGCGCGTCCTCAGGTATTCCAATAATAAGCCATGCTCTATCCACTCCATATCTAAAATAACATAGAACCTCCTCTAACCCCGTATAAAATGGGTTATAAACACGTCTCTTACCTAATACCTTACCTCATACTCAACTATGGGCAGCTCTTTACAAAGTTCTTCTTTAAAAGTTCCCTTTCTACCTTCCTCTTAATTTTTAAAGAGGGGAATGTAAAAGCCCTTTCCTTGCGGAATGTTTGAAATATGAACTAAACTTGACTTAATTCTTAAGTAGTTTAACCTTCATTTTTCTTCATCTCCTGAAAGAGAAGGTCATGTTATAAGAAGAACAAACTAGTTTCTACATAATTTTCTCTCCATTCTTTTTAAATATATGTAGTTTTCTTAGGTTAAACGATACACTTACGTGGTCATTAGGCTTCCATAGCAGGTTGCTGAGCGATCTAGCTACAATTTTGATGTTGCCTATTCTTAAATGTATAAGCATGTCAGGGCGTAGAGGCTCTATAAGCTCAATAGATGCTGAAATAGCGTTGCTTGATCTTTCAGGCAGTATCGTTATGTCCTCTGGTCGTACTCCTAAGATTACCTCTTCTCCTTCAAGAATATCTACTTCTCTACTTCTTTCATATGAAAGGTTTACCTTGAAGTCTCCACAGTCAAGTACATAGAATCCATTCCTTAATTTAACTATACACTTTATGAAGTTCATAGAGGGACTTCCTATAAAGCCTGCAACAAACATGTTCTTAGGGTTTTCATAGACTTCCTCAGGGGTTCCTACTTGTAATAATTTACCATCCTTCATTACTGCTATTCTATCACCTATAGACATAGCCTCTGCTTGATCATGTGTTACATATACTGTAGTAACCCCCAGACTCTTCTGAAGTTTTCTAAGCTCTGCTCTCATCTGGGTTTTTAACTTTGCATCTAGATTGCTTAAGGGCTCATCTAGTAAGAATACGTTGGGCTCTCTAACAATAGCTCTAGCTAAAGCAACTCTCTGTTTTTGACCGCCAGATAGCTGTCTTGGTTTTCTATCTAACAGCTCCTTTATACCTAACATTTCAGCTACTTCCAGAACTTTCTTCTTAATGTCGCTTTCAGAGTATCCTCTATTTCTAAGAGGGAAAGCTATATTATCATAGGCGGTCATGTGCGGGTATAGTGCATAATCCTGGAAGACCATAGCTACATTCCTATCCTTAGGTGACATATCATTAACAAGCATATTATCAAAGTATATATCACCTTCATCCTGATTCTCCAACCCAGCTATTAGCCGTAATGTGGTTGTTTTACCGCATCCGCTGGGACCTAGTAATACAAGTAATTCGCCATGTTCCACTGTAAGGTTTAAATGGTCTACTGCTATTACATTTCCAAACCTTTTAGTTAGGTTTATGAGCTTAATCTTAACCATTTACTGTCACCCTTTAATAGCGCCCGCCATTAAGTTCGGGATGAAGTATTTCTGAAATAATATAAAGACTATTACAGGAGGTATTGTTGCAATAACCATTCCTGCTGAAAGTAAAGTCCATAATGTTAAATATTTTCCATGGAAAAGCGCTAAACCTACCGCCAAAGTTCTCATATGAAGAGATGATGTTGCTGTAAGAGCCCATGTGAATTCATCCCACCCGTAAAGGAAAGAAAATATGGCTATAGTAGCTATTCCAGGTTTAGCTAATGGAAGCATTATTTTTAGAAATATTCCTAATTCAGAACATCCATCGATTCTAGCGGAATCCTCTATAGATCGCGGAATAGCGCTAAAGAAGTTCCTAAGTATGTATATTGACATGGCTAAATTCCAGCTAGTATAGGGGAATATTAAACCTAAGTATGTATCCATTAAGCCTAGAGTTCTAATAAGTATAAAGTTCGGTATTATTGTAACCATACCGGGGATCATTAGGGTTATAAGGAACATGTAAAAAAGAGGTTCCTTCCATCGGAAATCTTTGCGAGCAAATATGTACCCGGCAAGAGATGATATAACCACTACTAAGAGTGTTGTAGCAGATGCGACTATAAAACTATTAAGAAACCACCTACCAAAAGGGACTATTGTTAAGGCTCGTATATAGTTTTCTAATATTGGCTTCTGAGGAATAAGGCTTGGAGGAAAGCTGAAAGCCTCATACTGGCTTTTAAATGACGTTGACACCATCCATAGAAAGGGAAATATCATTATCCATGTACCAATTAATAATATGAAGTATATGAAGAATCTTTCGAGGTACCTTAAGATTTTAGGGTGCATTGCCTTTTCCACCCTAATATTCTATTTTCTTACTCAAAACTTTCCTCTGAACTATACTGATGGTTAGCGTTAGTGCTAGGAGGAACATCGCCATAGAAGATGCATAGCCGAAATTAAGGTAGCTAAACGCATTCTTGTAAAGATATGTGTTTATAACCTCTGTGCTATGAAGAGGACCTCCTGCAGTTAGAATGTATATTTGCACAAATGCGTTTAGAGCACCAATGGTTAGTAGAACCGTTACAGTTGCTATTACAGGTCTAAGTAGTGGGAGAGTGATATATCTGAATCTTCGCCACCTGTTTGCACCATCAATTAACGCTGCATCATAGAGGCTTTGAGGTATAGTTTGTAAACTGGCTAAGAATATGACCATATTCCATCCTATACCCTTCCATATAGTTACAAGCATAACTGCACAAAGAGCAACCGATGGGTCTTGCAACCATCTAACAGGCTCCCTAATTGCACCTAGGGAGAGTAGTACATAATTTAGAAAGCCATATACTGGATCGTAAATCCATTTCCATATTAATGAAACAACAGTCCACGATGTTATTACGGGTATATAGTACAAAGCTCTAAAAGTTACTTTACCTCTAATCTTTTGATTTAAGAGTAACGCTATTGCAAGGCCAAAGAAAATCTGTGTAGGAACGGTAACAATTGTGTAAATGAAGGTGTTTCTTAACGCTACTATGAATACTGGGTCAGAAAATATTTTAAAGTAATTTTCTAAACCTACGAATCTCACATCACCTATTATATGCCACTCAAAGAAGCTTATGTATAAAGAGTAGAATATTGGAAAGAGTTCAAAAACAAAGTAGAAGGACAAAGCAGGTAATAAAAAAAGTATAATAGGCGATACTGATCTAGCCACCAGTTTAGCCACTAGGGCCCCTCTCCAATGGTATACTTTAGCTTCCCAGTATTTTATTCACTTCTGCTGCTATAGCGTCAAGAGCCTCTTTAGGTGTCTTAAGGCCTAGTAGCGCAGCCTCGACTTCTCTATGAATTATCTCCTTCATCTGAGCAAACTTTGGATGAGGTGTTCTGGCTCGTGCAGTCTCCAGCTGCTCCATGAATACTTTATAGTAGGGGTCAGTTGACAGTTTTGGAACCAGTGACCTCAATACTGGTATTTGGCCTACTTCAAACATTTCTAACTGAAAACGCTCACTTATTAGGAATTTCACGAACTTCCATGCTGCTTCAGGATGCTTAGATTGCCTAAATATTACAATATCCTCTCCACCAACAATTGATGCAGCATATTTTCCTTTAAATAGTAAAGCAACACCTGTCTTTTCCTCTGCTACCTCCTTATCAACACTTGCCACGAGTGGTTTACCCCATGGGCCCATGATCATCATCGCATAACGGCCAAGTGCAAAGCCTCTCCAGACGTCGGTACCATATTCAGCAACTTTGTATTTGTGTATTAGATCTACGAGGAACTGTAGGGCTTCCACTCCCTCAGTGTTATTTATGATACATTTCTTCATATCCTCGTCTAGAAAGTCTCCACCGTTTTGCCATAGGAATGGGAAGAAGTGCCAGGGCCAAGCACCACCTATAGCTAAACCATACTGATCGATTTTACCATCACCATCCTTATCTTTAGTTAGCTTCTTTGCAAACTCCAATAGTTCCTGCCATGTTCGCGGTGGATGGTCAATACCAGCTTCAGCAAAGAGATCCTTTCTATAGAAGAGTACACGGGTGTTAGTGTCGAGTGGAAGGCCGTAATAATGTCCATTCCACTTACAAGTCTCTAGAGGACCAGGGAAGAAGTTGTTTAAATCAATGTTATCTCTTTCAATAAATTCGTCTAGTTCAAGTAGAGCTCCTATGCTGGCGAACTCTGGAACCCATATTATATCCATTCTAACTACGTCTGGTGCTGTACCAGCTGCCATAGCAGTAATAAGTTTGTCGTGAAGTGCACCATAAGGTATAGCCTCCATTTCCACTTTAATATCAGGATTCTCCTTCATAAACTCCTCCACGAGCTTAGCAACCTTCTCTGCTTCAACAGGGTTATATGCGTGCCAGAATCTTATTACAATAGGTTTCTTAGGTGTGCTTACAGGGGTTAAAACATAGTAGGCGAGTGCACCACCTAGTATTAGAATGATAATGAGCAACGACGCTATAATATACATGTACTTGCGTGATAATGTACTCATTAAGTTCACCTCGTAATTAATCTTTAAGAATTCCGCTTATTAAATCTTTCCACTACTTATTAATAAATATTATTAAGTTAGATATCTACAAGTGTATAAATACGAGTGCTACTATTAATAATATCACATAGGGTGAACTGGTAGTGTACAACAATGAGGAAATACTAAAATTCCTTAAAGAACTAGGTCTTACTAATCAGGAAGCTAAAGTCTACTTAACGTTGCTAGTTCATGGAGAGATGAGCGCTACAGAACTAGCAAAAACCATGAACCTTCATTTTCCACAACTTTATAACATAATGTCGTCTCTTGAAGTAAAAGGATTTATAGAGGTTCAAGAAGGTAGACCTAAACGCTATAAAGCTATAGATATAAACTATGTCGCTTCCAGACGTATTGCCGAGATCAAGTTTAGGGCAAAGAAAGTTAAAGGATTACTTAGTCAAATGCGGCGGAGTATCGCATATAGTAAGTATGGTAGACCCTCTATTTGGATAACCTTAGGTATGCGTAATATTTTAAGGAACCTAGTTGAACTTATCGATAATGCAAAGTACGATGTTCTCGTAGTAATTCACAGAGACTATGTAAATAGTATTAAAAAATCCTTAATTTCAGCCAGGAAAAGAGGTGTACAAACATACCTAGTTATATATCCTGGAGGTAAAATAGAAGAGCTTACAACCAAGCTTAAGGCAATAAATAAAGCAGTAAAGAGAGTAGCAATATTCGAAACATATCCTTTCGCTATTCTAGGAGTAGCGGATAGTAGTAAAGCAGTAGTTTCATATGGCTCACCGAAGATAATGCCTTCAGAAAAACTCTACGGAATAGTATTCGATGAGCCCTTAATGCCCTTATTCCTAACTGAAGACTTCTATCAAATATGGATTAAATCAAAACCCTTAGTCGAACCCGAACTCCCCTTACCTGCAACCTTTACCTCTCAAAGACTAGCACTTATTGAGCTTAAAAAAATTACTAGTAAGTATAGTAAGGTTAGGATAAAAGTTAAGGGAATATACGTAAAGAATAGGGAAAAATTCGAAGCTACAGGAACAGTCATAGGCCTTGTAGATGACATTTATCAAAAAAGTATTATTATTACAACAAGTGATGGTACTAGGGTAAGTATTGGTGGACCGTATGTAACATTAGAGGATGTTGAAGCCAAATTAATAACAATTCTTTCTGTAGAGAAGTAAAAGCAAAAAAGTATAAAAATATTAAAGTGCTAATTCTATTCGAGAATTACATTAGTTTAATAACAATTTTTAGTAATCTGAGGAGGCAAAATGAAACTATGAATCTGGTTGATGCTAGCATTAAGATAATTCTTAAAAATCAAAGCAAATACGGTAGCTACATTGCAAGTCCCAACTTTAAACAGTACATGTACTGCTGGATTAGGGATGGAGTATTTATAGCTTATGCAATGGACTTAACAGGCCATCATAAGTCATCTCGTTTATTTCATAAGTGGGTTATATTGGTTATTGAAAAATATTCCTGGAAAGTTAAACGCTTATTAAAGAAGCTGCGAAGAAGAGAAAAGAGAGAAGAAAATGAATACCTTCATGCACGTTACACTCTAGAGGGACATGAAGCCTCTACTCCTTGGCCTAATAAACAGTTTGATGGCTATGGTGCTTGGCTTTGGGGATTAACAGAGCATATAAAAATAACTGGCGAAGAGTACTTAATTGATAAACACAGCGATCAAATAAAAGTAATAATAGAGTACTTAGCTAACTTCTGGAATGAACCTAGCTATGATTGTTGGGAGGAGAACCCTGGCAAAATACATACCAGCACTCTAGCATGTGTAGCAGGAGGACTTTCACATATAAACAATTACCTGAAAAGCAACGAAGTCTCGGAATTAGTAAACAAGATTATCAGCTTCATAAAAAATAAATGTGTCATTGGAGGACGCTTTGCTAAGTTCTATGACCCACATATTAATGAGGCAAAAGGAATTGATGCTAGTTTACTCTGGCTTACTTATCCCTTCAAAGTTTTTAAACCCGAAGATCCTCTATTCCGAAACACCATTGCCTTAATAGAGAAGAAGCTCCTTGAACCTGATGGTGGAGTTCATAGACACTTGGAAGATACATATTATGGCGGAGGAGAATGGATTATCCTTTCTGCTTGGCTAGCATGGCACTATGTTGAAATAGGGAGAAAAGAGAAGGCATGGAGACTAATTGAATGGATAGAATCTACAGCTGATGACCAAGGTAACTTACCTGAACAAGTACCACATCATCTTTTAGCACCCAAACACTATGAACACTGGGTTAAGAAGTGGGGTCCCATAGCTAAACCATTACTTTGGTCGCACGCCATGTACATAATTCTTAAGGAGAAAATATAACATAGACATTCTCTAACAAGTCCAGGGTTAGCTCCATTTCCGGAACACTTATCGTACCTTAAGTATTAAATTCAGTAAGAACCGTAATAGTTTAATAGTAAATTCTATTAAATTTCTTGCAGAGAAAACCGTTTGAGCATGAATTATGTTCAAAAAGTTTCTCATCACTATATTAATGAGCATATTTATGCCTCATCTATCAGCAACACTCATTCCAAGTAACGCTCTATCGATAACAGCAACATAGGGATATAAGACAGTCAAGGTTTATATGATCCGTAACTCTTTAAGCACTTTATCAATGTTCAATATGGAGCTAAAGTTTGCTACATACATAATCATAAGGGAGTTAGTTAAAAAGGAGAAAACACATAATCATGCTTTTCATTGGAGATATATGCTCAAAATCAATGTTAGCTACATACTTGGTAGATGATCTGATAATGGCTCATACGCGTTCTTCGTTACTGATAGGAGTAAATGTATTTATGACCATGCAGTTACGTCGGTTATAGCGCCACAGTGGAACCTCTACTGAAAGAGTAGGATTTGCCATCCCCATCTCCGAAACAACCTCTACAGGAACATGAAGTTATGGCGATATAATAAGGATAATAATAGTGTTAGTATATCGCAATCCCTCAATAGATATGCGGATAGATGATGACATGGCCACCATAGATTACACTTTAGCCTCATCATAAACGTAAATATATAAAAAATAAATCACAATCTTTTTCGCTCCTCTAATAAATCTATTTAACATGTACTTCTTATACTACTTAAAAGGAGTGCCTACTATGATTCAAATAACTTCCCAGACCTTCAAAAAGTTGTTAACTATCTCTACTGTTTCCCTAGTATTTGATGAGGTAACTTACTAATGATTGTAAAGCGACCATTAGATGGAAAAATAGTTCATATAGACTTGGAGAGTGATAAGGTTAGTTATAGACCTAAGGACACCGTTAGAATTAGGTGCCACGTTATAAATAATGGCAAAAGAATATTACGGCACGTAAGACTACTTTTTAATATTGAAGACTCTCTTGGCAACATTTTACACATGGATGAAATAGAAACGACACATTTAGGAGTTAAAGAGTGCTTATATGAAGTTTTTGAATGGACTAGTCTTGAATGTTTAATGCGTGGTTTTGTTGCTAGAGTTAGAGTATATGAAGGCGAGCACTACCTTACTAGCTCAACACTGGTCTTCGATGTTGTTAGAAACAGCTCTCTCACCCCTCGGTATGGTTTCTTCGCTACCTTTGCTACTAATGAAGATGTTGAATTTAGAGTTAATAGGCTTGCCCGTTACCACATAAACCACGTTCAATTTTATGACTGGTTTAAATACCACGGCAACTATACTTCGGAGTTAAGCGATTACACTATACTTGGCAAACCTATACACCTCGACACTGTACGTAAGAAGATTAAACTTTCTAAGGAGAAGGGAATTAAGTGTATGGCTTACATTCCCATATATGCTGTTGATGAAAGAGTTTATTTGAAACATCCTGAGTGGGCTTTAAGAGATAGTGATGGGAAGCCTCTTAGATTTGAAAATTGGCTATACTTAGTTAACCCCAGTAGAGAATGTGGATTCCATAACTTCCTCTTAAAGGAGTTAAAGCGTTCTGTAAAGATCTTTAAATGGGATGGAATACATCTGGATCAGTATGGTGAAAAATGGACTACAAACGCATACTGGAATAATAGAGAAGTCAACATAACTAGAGAATTTATAGAATTCATTAATGATGCTAAGAAGGAGTTAAAGTTGGATATAGTCTTTAACCTAGTTGATGCCTGGCCTCTTGAACAAGTCTCTAAAGAGGCAGATGTATCATTCATTTATATTGAACTATGGAATTATGAAACCTATGCTGATATACAGAGGTTACTTGTGAAAGCAAGGAGACTTAGCAGTAAACCTATAGTTGTAGCAGCGTATACTGAAGTACATGAACCAACGGTGCTTTTGCTTGATGCAGAAATTTTTGCTAACCAAGGCTTTAGAATAGAAATTGGAGAAGGCAATAGATACTTAGTTGATGCATACTTTCCTAAATGCGAAGAAATACCTAAACCTTTAGAAGAAAAGCTACAAAACTACTACGATGTAATTACAAGATATGAGGAGTATATTTACAATCCCGATGTTAGGAGAGCCCACGATATTAGTGTTAAAATTGTAGGTATGAAATCCTCATATTATCCAGAGCCGAATGGTGTACAAGTGATACCCTATCTAAAGGGAGCCCAAACCATGGTTATACACTTGGTAAACTTTATCGGCATATCAGAGATGAATTGGAAAAAACTACAACCCGAACCTATAGAGCAAAGAGACATTACATTAAGAATACCAAAGGATTCAATAGAAATAGATGAAATAGATATTTACCTTGTTCAAGCAGATAAAACTCATGAACCATTAAAGCTAAGTTATGGTGTAAATGAAGGATATTTAGAAATAAGAGTACCAACCTTAAAATATTGGGATATAATCATAGTTAAAAATGCAAAAACACCATCTTAAGGTTTTAACCACTGAGAAAGCTAACTATATATTTATGATTTAAAGTAGTTAGCCTAATTGCATGTAGTATCAATAATTCACAGTTTTTATGCATTATCCATATTATTATGATTTTTAAGAGTATAATTATTAGTCTTATTATAGGTCTTATAATAGGACTGTATCTATGATTTTCAGTCAGATATTTCGTTGCTCCTCTAAAGTAAATGAAGTCCTAGTTTTCAGGTAAGGTTAACGTTTTACATTTTCTATCACTCTATAGTATATTAAACGATGAACTTCGTCAAGTAGTTCGTTTTCAAAACCATATGCTCTAAAGTTAAAGTAGAATGTGTCAAGTAGTTCTTTAACCATGGATGAAAGTTCAGCGTTTCTATTCCAGAGAAACGCTATTTTAGAAGGATCTGCTTCCTCTAAGAGGAGAAAAGCAAATTCTATATACTCGCCTTCACGTGTAAGTTGCTTATCTCTTATGGTAAGAATTAATTTTGAATGTTTTGCAAATTCTTGTAGTTTACGTAGAATAGGATAGGAAGCCTAACTTTAGCATCAACTTCATACCTCTCTCTTAGCTTTTTCTTAAAGCTTTCCCGAGTTCTTCATTACTTTTATTAGTAAGCTGAGTGTTTAAAGGGAAAACATCAATAATTTTAAGGAAACTACAGGAACTTAGTAGAAGATTAAGTGTAGAACACGGGAAAACTCTTAGAACACTTAGGAGGAAACCCATTATTTTCGAAATCGAGGAGTTTAAGGTTAGGCGTTTAAGAGTAGGAAGTTATAGGCTATTTTACATAATTGATCATAAGAGAAAATACATCATATTTTCGACATTAAACCCCGTAGAAAAGCTTGCAGGAAAAAGTAACTGTAAAAATTTACTCATTCTCGCCAACGTTTCCGCTTAGCTCATCTACCTCAACAAGCTCCTCCTTACCCTCAATAACTTTTAACACTTTCTTCAACATCTTCTCATCAAACTCTTCAAGATCATGAACCCTAATAGTAAGAGGTTTCTCACTCAAACCTTAACGCCTTGTAAAAGTAAGCAATACTAGCCTTATTAATACTTCGCACAGCAGAAACATGGAAAAACCTCTAAGTTATCTATATCTCTATTGGAAGATTTACTTCATAGATTATTAAGGTACATTATACACGCCTTAATGTCATTCTCACCCATCCCCATGGAGCCCTTAACACCAAGCATTTTAGAACTCCTCTCTTGCAAATATACAGGAATTTTGTTAAGAGGGGTACTTGCAATTCTTTCAGCAATTCCATCTTCAATCACTTCCAGAGGACCTTTCCAAGCAAATAACTATGCTAAACTATATTTTAACCATATAAATTTTAATTACGACTTATTTTTCAACGGTGGAAAGTAGTGAAACAAACATATGAAGCTATAATGGTTGGTCTAATCTTCGTTTCTATTGCTCTCATAGTTTTAGATTATGTGGTTGAATTAGGTACTATGAGGAGTTTCGCGTACTTAGCTGATTTAGCCATATGTGCTGTACTTGCTTTTGACTATGTTTACAGGCTGCTTCGTAGCGGGAGGAAAGTAGCTTTCATTAGGAAATACTGGTACGAGGTTTTAGCTCTAATACCTGCCTACGTGTTTCTAATGGTTGAAACACAGTTTTTAGGAGCCATATTTAGGTCTTTAAGAATCATACGTGCCGCCAGAATACTACGTCTCACAAAACTAACACTAGTAGCAACTAGAACAGTGAAGCTAATAACTACGGTAAGCAGGCTTTTCATACGCAGCAAAGTAATCTACTTACTAACACTCGCATTCACAATAATAATGTTTTCAAGCATAGCCATATACACCGCAGAAGCAGGACTAGAAAACACATCAATAAAAAGCTTCTTCGACGCAGTATGGTGGAGCTTCACCACAGTAACAACAGTAGGCTACGGAGACATAGTCCCCGCAACCATAGAAGGAAAAACCATAGGAATAATGCTAATGATCTTCGGAATAATAGTATGGTCCGGAATAATATCCCTACTAACAACAGCAATAATAGAAAGAAAACACGAAAAAAACAACCTAAAACAAGAACTCAAAACACTAATCAAAAAATACATAGACAAAGAAAAAGAACTAACAACAGAAGAAAAACAACTACTCCAAAAACTAATCAAACTAACACTCGAACACTGAAAACATTGCATCAAGGAAAAACAACAGCAATCACATTAGCAGCACTAAGAGGTGTAAGCTGCTTAGGCCTAGCATGCTTCGTCAAAAAAAAAAGAAGAAATATAGCAACATAGGTCTTTTAAATAAGTCTATAATGTTTTTAGTAAATAGGCTGTTTTGTAATAAGTAGAAACTTTATCATTTCCTCTAGTGTATTAGCTAGTCTTTCTTCCTCCATAGTTATTAGTGAATCATACTTCTTTACATTCAAAGGTATCGGACATGGAGTACCTATAGCTAATGCCGCATTTTTGCACTCCACATATTTAAGTAGCGCTTAAACCTGTCCATAGACTTTTCAAGAGCCAACCGGGAAAGCTTTATTTCAATAACTTTCTCTGAACGCATGATCGGAAACATGGGAAAGCTTTCTGAGCTTCTATGTTTCCAGAGCTGAGCATAAATGTCTGGCCTTAAACCATTTCTAGAGAAGCTGTCGAAGAAAATCCATAATCTTACGTTACCCTCTTGCATACTAAACTGGAAAAGTCTTTTCCTATAATTTGAGCCTATAAGCTTACAATAAGGTTCTTTCATTATTAAATCTAAGATTTCAAGGGATATCCACCATTGAAAGCTAAACCTCCAATTCTAGGATTGCTGCTTTGCGGAAAAGCCTGTAGAGCCTTATAGACTTCGCTACTCATAATTATGGTCTTACCATGTTCTTTTGAAAACTCAAGCAGCTTACGGTATAGTTTGCATAGAACATACTTTACCAAATCCGATATCGTCATTTTCTTTCTTCTAAAAAACTTAGTTCTAAGGTTATGTAGAAACTGTGATATATGAGGGTAAGCTTTTGAAAACGCATCAACGATGGTCTCATAGGATGCTTCCTCAAAAGCCTCTTTAAGTCTAGGTGTTACAGCAAGCCCTACTCTCTTGCCTAACTCTGAAACGTTATGTTGAAGTGAGTATTTAAGGAAATTATCATGCATGTATAGGTGAAGCCACCGTCCTAAACACTCATGCTCTCCTATGTGCTCATTGCAAAAAGGTAAGTAGCATTTTAAACAGTACTTTCTAGCCTCCTTATTGCATTATTGCATTTAGGGTGAGCACATGTTAAACCAGAACCCCCACCACCCTTCCCTAGCCCAGGAGGTTGCGGAGAAACTGCAACCTGTCTTCGCTTCGGCTTTCTAACTACACGCTCCCAGAACTTCTTTTTCCCCCTCCCATACTCCTCTAATTCCTCTTGACTAGTTACCACAATGGACAAGAGTTTCCCCAAAAACTAACTTAAGAAGTAATAAATAAATCCTCACTGCGCTCTAACCTTTTTCGAAAACACAAGCCAAAGGGGAACGTCTTATATCTTTAATAAGGTGCACTTACCCTATCTTTAAAAGCCTCCCATTAGCTTTATTCTTCCTTTTTGAAGTATTTTCAAAGCTTTCTTAAATCAATTAGCATGTCATTACCATTTTCTATAATGCTTCTACTTACTAGTATTTGCACTGTGCATCACACGCGCCCTGGTTTTAAATAAACTTTATAGCTTGCCAAGTCATAGCCTTATTTTAGTATTTAATAGGAAAAGTACTAATGTATTGAGAGAAAGGGAATTGAAAATGTCAGTAAAGGATTTTTTAGCAACTCCCCTAGGTATTTTCTCTATTGTTTTCCTTGCTGCAGGATCTATTGCCTTAATCTTTGGATACTATGTTCATTTTATAGAGATGAACTTAGCAAATACATTAGCTGCAGTTTTTCTGATGGGCTTTGTTACATTTTTAGCCTGGGCAATACGGGAAACTACATATGTAGCTAAACTAAAGTTAGTTGATGTTGAATACCATGTATTTAAAGATCATTATGGAGAGTCTTTAAGGATTTTAATTAAGGTGAAAAATGAAGGCAAAGTAATAGCTAAGTGGGTAAAGCCATTATTAAGTATTCAAAGTGATATAGGTAAATACGCAATTGCTAAGGAGGAAAGTACGAAAATGAATAGTGAACACAAGTATTATGCACCATGCGAAAAGGAAGGTTTCACATGCCCTATATGCATAAGAGATGTTAGAGGTTTTCTATGCCCATATCCATTCACTGTTTCAGATAATTATCTATGCTGGACTGTTCCAGAGGTTGAAGCTGGTAAGGGACTTTACGGTAGGTACTGTCATGTAACTAATATTCCTCCAGGAGATGCCCAGTACATAGTGCTCGCAGATGTATATAGAGATGAACAGAAGGGGTTTACCGTAGTGAAGTTTATGAGTGAATATGGAACAGAAAGTAAGCCTCGTATATGTTTAAAATTTCCCTTAAACGAGGAAATATCAGTAAATATGAAGATAAAAATCGTAGGTGAAAATAGCAAAACAGTGGAGTACAAAGCTATGCTTGAAATGTTTATAAATAGTCTTAAAGTATGTTTAGAAGGTCGTGAATACGTATGTGAAAAGTATGGGGAATTAAAGAAGCTTCCTATGCGATATAGTCCTGAAGCTTATGTACTTAAATAGCTAAGGTAAAAGTATTTTTTGCAATGCTTTTATCCTTCTTTTCATTGCAGATTTACTTACTTCAAAAATTACTATTCTTGCTTAGTATTTTTAGTGCCCTTTGTATTTTCCATTTTACCGTTCCTTCTTGTTCTACTTTTAATCTTTCCTTAAGATAGGTCACTGCCAATGGGTCTCCTAAGTCTATAAGTCTCTCTGCAGCTTCACCTCTTATATTATAATCTTTATGATTCAACAGTTTACATAGCACCTTAACAAGGTTCTTCTTTTCCACATCTATATCTTCTTTACGCTTAAGCAACGAAGGTAAATCTACCCTAGTTATCGCATCTATTAACCATTCACTGCCTTCCTTTAAACCTATAATGAAAAGATCTATTACTTCGTTTAAAATATCCTTAGGCAAATTATTTAAGTTCTTCCTAGCTAAATCTCCTATTCTTGAGTAATATAGGTCCATAAGATTTTTGTCTTTGCACTCCCTTGCGCGCTTAAGTAGAAAAGGCATAGCTTGGACATAGTTTAACTCTGTTAAAGTGTTAAGAATAAGCTTAATTACTTCGCTATCTCTTTCCTGTTTTAGTCTTTCAAAAATTAAGGGGCATATTTCCTTCAACTCTAGCAAACTAGCGATACTTAAAGCTGAACGTAGTTCATCAAGCCTGTAGCTTCCCTTTATAACGCTTACTATTTCACTAAGAATTTTGGAGCGTGCCCTCTTATCACCCAGTATCGCGAGAAGAATTTCCATTTCTCTTCTAACATATTCATCCTTTTCTTCTTTTAGCTTCTTTTTAAGAATTCCTTTCACAATACCCTTATGAGCAAGAAGCTGCAATCTCAGTTTCGCTTTTTCAGCAACATTATACTCATGAATATATTTTTCTACGATTACAACAATATTTCTCTTAAGCTGCCATCTAGCAGCAATTATAGGACCAAGCCATACGCCTAACACGGTAGCTACTCCAATAATTAGTGTAATTAAGAACGAGTAATGCGAAAGCACTGTCAAAAGAGACTCCATATTAAACAACATTAAATTATCAACCTCTTAGGGTAACATCTTTTTTCAAATATCTTCACTTAACTCATCTTTTTAAATCTTAGTAATGTCTTAGGAAAAATAATTTTGCGAATTAATGCATTATTATAATGTCGTTGGTGAAAGTCCACTAATACCAATAGCCATATAACAAAGTGGGTGAATTATATGATTGTACATGTAACTAGGTGTAGGTAATTATGACTTATACATTTTCCATTGTTAATGAACTCTTTGGTAAACCCGCTGAGAACCTTAGTTGCAGTGATATAAAAGCACTTGTTGAAAGCGGTGTACCTGAATCGTTAAGGTTGGAGTTTAAAGCGGTTCCAGAGGATATTGCCGAAAGAAAATTAATAGAGATTACTATAAAGAGTATTGTTGGATTTCTTAACAGTGATATAGGCAGAGGTTTACTTATACTTGGCATAAAGGGTAAGGAACGTGCTGAGGAGCTTACGTGTATTCCTCGTATGTTCTTGGGTGCCAGTAAGGATATTGTTACAAGTAAGTTGAGAAACTGGATATTTAGCTACTTAGATAGCATTCCACCTATGGTATCTCCGCCAAGGTTATTCATTAAAATATTTAGTTGTGAGGAATGTGGATTAAGAGGCTATAATGGATGGATAGCATTAATAGCTGTCGAAAGAGCGTTTGATGCGCTCTACTACTCAAAAGCAGATGATACTGCCTATCAACGTAGAGGTAATGAGACAAAAAGACTAAGTTTAGAAGAGGTAATTCGCATAGTTGAAGCGAAAAGGCAACCTCTGGTTATAGTTTTAATGTCACCGATAAAGAGAGAAGAGAATGGAATTCACATGGGAATAGACTTGTATAATTTAGGTACTAAACCAGCAAATAGTGTAGCATCAATCATAACTATAGACAAAGAAGCAAAGCTCGGGAAAATATTGCTAAAGGTGAAACCCTATGCTCTAACAAGAGCTACGAGCATAAGTTTAAAGGTTTTACCATATAGGGGTGAAAGAACTATAAAGTACCATGAAAATGCTAAAACGATGTCTTTCCAAGTAAGTGGGCAAATACCCTTCTTTCTACCTGTATTTCCGAAGATGCATAGTACGACGAGCAACAGAGTAGTGTTATCATATGGAAAAAGATTGCCAAAAGACTCATCGCTCCTAATCAGATTTATAGCTAAAACATGTACCGAAACAAATAATACATTCCAAGAATGTTACAGTATCCTTAATCTAAGTAGTAATGAATATCACCAATTTTGTACTTATGTTTTAGTTAAAGATTACATGGAGAGAATATTGCTGGAAATATCGTTAAGAAAGGGCAAATATCTTAAGTATAATGAGAAAGAAGGTGTTAAGATAGAAAGTCTAAGTGAAACATAATTTATGCCATGGTTGCATGTTATAAGAACTCTTTTCTCCTATCTAATGAAATCTAATGAAGAATATGAAGTTATTTTTAAAGCCCCGGTGTTACATGTTTCTGCTAATGCCTGAGAGGTTTTTAGCAGCATGTCAATCATTTTTCATTAACGTTTTTAACTGTCCTTTCCTACAAGTTCATATACTGCTATGGCTTTTAACGATGGTTAGTATCTCTAACAATAACTAACTACTTTAGAGCTCTCAGCATGATAGCTTAAACGTTCAATATATTTATTTCTCTATTAGCATGTTGCTGGACATCTTTTCTCTATGTCAAGGCTACTAAGGCCTTAACTTAATATACTATAACAGCTTATGAGAGATAGAATGCTACATATTAATTAGCAACTGCAAAGATGTTTTGAAAGGCGAAGGAGCATTCAAAACAGAAAGAGAACTAACTAAGAAAATACACAGAAATACACAGCAAACTACTAGCATTAAACAGCAAGGTGAAGTAGGAACTCCAGGTTCAGCTATTAGTAATAAAGCACTGCTATAATCAACAAGCATTTTACGAGTAATGTTAGATACGTTTATTAGAAGCAATAAGTGCCTAAGACGCATAATTAATGGAAAAAGGTGGAAACCGAAGGCATAGAGGTTTTGACCGTTAAAGTATACGGTCTCTACGTGGTAATGGAAAATTAGCTAGCCAGTGTTGAGGAGGATGGATGCTTCTATGCTTTCCCAGGGTTCTTGTCTAAAGGGTTTATTTTGCCGCGTAAATTTCTAGAGATATTTTCTCCAGTTCCTTCCTCAGCTTATCTTTAACCTCTTTTTTTAACAAGTTTCTCAGCTAGCTCCTCTAGCATATGTGAAACTTCTCCTCAGCTTCCCTCCTCAACCTCTTTAATACTTCAAACAAGTTGCTGCATGGAAAATCCTAAAAGTAAAAGCAAGAAAAGCAATACAAACTATATGCTATTCCTTTAATAGAAAAAGAAATCAAAAAACTTTCTTAATAAGAATAAAGCAAATCATAACCCTAGGAAAAAATAAAGAGCTCAATAACTCCTCAAAACTAAAAACAGCGAAAACAGCCTCACAGTAGGTAATAGAATAAATAAAATACCTTAAACTCTATAAGCGAAGAGAATTGTACAAGAAGCAATTCTACTTATTCTTAACAAAATATTCCTCGGTATTGCTCACGTTCTAAACCAGCGATTGTTCACCAAGAATATGGCATGCTTGCGTTTTTCATGCTATAATCTTTCAATCAACATTTATGCTCAACATATATGAATTCCTCGGAAGTGATCAAAGCCCATAGTTCTACTAGTATATTGGCTACTAAGAGAGCACTTAAAAGGCAGTCAGCTAGAGACCATGGGTAAGCGACAAAGTTTAGGTACATCGCATATAGTAGCATAATTGTCACTATGCATAATGTGTGAATAAAACCTATTTTACTAAATTTCTTGATAAGCTCCCTTAAGGGAATATGGCTTTTCCATTCAATGTCATAGATTTTTATAGCCTTCTTTAGTGAGGCTAACTTGAGCGAATGTTTATTTTCATTATCAATAATGGTTTCTAGGATAAGATCATGCATGTATTTGAATTTTAATATATTTTTGAATGATATAAGCGCCCTTATTGTGAATCTAAGTATGAAAGCGAAAACTATAATTGCCAAAGCATAAAAAGCGTCAAGGGCAAAGGGTATTTCTCCTAAATTTAGCCAGAGGATAACTGAAGTAGAAACATATAGGGATAGGACCAGTATACACCAGTTCATGCTATTATTCATTAACTCCAAGTTAAAACCAAGTTCTCTATTAACCTCTTGAAAATATGTAAGTAAAAACCTTTCAGCAGATCTATTCTTAGATAACATAACCCTACACCTTGATATTAATTTAAAATCTTAGTCAAATAAAAATTATTACTTAGTAATATTAGCACATGGACTCTTATTTATCAATTCTTATAAACAATATTAGCGTCTATTTTACTTGAGTACTCTATGAATAAAAAAGCTTATGTTCTAACTTTAAAGAGTAATAAATAATGTATTAGCTACATTATAACTTCATGGTGGTGACTATTGAGTATAGCTCATGTTGTGCAAAGAATCAATAAGAAATATATCAAAACTATTAATGCATTACAAAATTTGCCTTTTGCAGTAGCTGTCGAAATGAGTAAAAGTTTAATACATGAAGTCATGAATCTCTTGGTACAAAAGTTCGACCTAATACCTATAGTCGGCTTTTCAGGAGGTAAAGAAAGTACAGCATTACTTACCTTAATGGTTAAAACCCTGAGAGAAACAGAAATACTTGATAGGCTAAGGATAATATATATTGAAATCCCCGGAAATACTCATGAAGAAAACATACGTTACGTTTATTCAATAATTAGAAGACTTAAAATAAATGGAACAAACTTTGTTCACCTACGTTCTAATCTTGACTTCTACGAAACCCTTAAAAAGTGGGGATTTCCCTCGTTCAAAAGAAGATGGTGCATGAATATTTTTAAGAGAAAAGTATTATTGGATTACGTTAATAGTTTAGGCAAAGACGTCATAGTGTTTATAGGTGATAGATTTTCTGATAGCAAAAGAAGATTTAATTTGTTATCGAAAAAAGGTACTTTAGAATACAATGAAACATGGAAACAGTACACTGTGCATCCAATAGCGCATTGGACTCTGAGCCATGTTCTCTCATACCTTGTATTAAACAATATTGAACTTAATCCTTTATATTTCAAGATAGGTTCATCAGGCAATTGTGTATATTGCCCTTTCATAACAGACATAGATTACTATAAGAGACTCCGAAAATTCTACCCTAAGTGGTATAAGAAAATATTGAACGTAGAACTATCCATGGTGAAGAAAGGCGGAGCGTTATACGTAGCAAATAGGGTTTATAGGCTCTATGATATACTTGAGCAAGGCAATATTACTGAGCAAGATTTGAAGTTCTTAAAGTATAAAAGACCTTGCTATTACTGCGTATACTAGAATTATTAGCTACTAAAATAATGCTTAAGAATAGAGTTACAATTTCTTAAGCTTAATCCAATGTCTTCGTTTTGGATCCAAGCCTCCTGACCAATATTCTAATTTACCCCATTTAGCAAGCTCACCTACGTACTTAAGATGATCTGTTAATGTAAGTCTAATGTTTTTACCTAGGATTTTGCTAAGCTCGCGATTTATAATGCCACTTAAATCTTCTAGACTTGCATACCATGAAGGAAAAGTTCCCCAGTACAATTTCCAAGCTCTTTTTAAAGCTTCGTAATATTGCTTATAGTCAAAGAGGTCTATTTTTAATCCTTTTATTATCTCCTCGATTATCTCCTCAGGTATTACTATTTGATCCCCAATTACCACATTAACTTCCTTAAGTCTAAATATAAACTGTAAAGTCCTAAGAACTTTTCCCTTACCTAGGGATACTTCATATACGCCTTTTCGTACTAAGGTTTCCTCAATAATTTTTCTCAGAACTTCTTCCAATAAAATTGTGAAGTCACGTATGTTTACATTAAATGTACCATATTTAGTATAAACATCTTTGATAATGCTAGTAATGGGATTTCCCTGAAAGAAGGTTAAAAACAAAGCATCTTTAAATTTCTTTTCACTAACCTCTAAAAGATTCTCATTAAATATTCCGATTATCCTTAATTTTCTCTTTCCCTTCCTTATGTTTTCCCTCCATGACGGATAAATTATGGGTAGTTTAAAAATAACATTATTGCTAATGAACAATGACACTATATTTAGTCTTCTTAAATCGTTCAAAAACTTTATCACAATAGCGTTTTCTTTATCTTTAAAACCTAATTTTATCATAAGTTGTGGTAATCGAATTTCATTAAGTATTTCCTTTGCCTCACTCTTCGTAATATAATTTCTGTTATAGGTTTTAACTGCAAACTCTAATACAGTCCTGACTGAAAATATATATTCATTCCATTCTTTTTCGTTGAAAGATAATGCTTTACCGGAAAGTTGCAAGACGAACGGATTAAATATCCTACGAAGGCCTTTCATACGGTTTAACTCTTTCTCTATGTGTTTTGAGATGAATTCTAGTAATTCACGTTCCGTCAACATGTGCACCTCTTAGCCCCCAGTTGATATATCTAAAAAGAACCTAAAAATCACTTAGATTCATTGTATTATACTGCTAAAAACTTTTAACATAATATTTACAAAGTCCAGATACGTCTCTTTCATAATTATTGCTTCTATGGATTTTTTAGACCTCTTTTCATCAGTAATTATTATTTCTAAACGGCTACGTAAAAGTGTATTCTTTAAAAGATTTTTATCCTTTGCTCTATATCTCTGAAATATTCCTAGCCTGAAGGCTATAGAAAAAATCATAGGTATTAATTGCCGAATGACGGGTTCTTTTACCTTTTTATAGTAAATAACATAAATTAAGGATATTAGCATATCCTCGATAAATTTAATGTGCATTCTCTCATTGGTAGGTCTAATAGTATATACGGGAAGGACTATGAGAACTCTACTGATACTACTGTCAATCGGCAACATTGATACAGGAGCTAATAAAACATTTCCATAACATCGTAAAGTTTTGGTCATATTCAAGACAAAGGACATTCTTATTACATTATTACCTATTATATTTTGAGGGAAAACATCGATACACACAGGAATACCTTCACAAATCTTAGGCATGTGTCTTTGCAATTCTTTTAACGTCCAATCTATTTCTACAGGGATTATGTTAGGAATTATGCTAGGGTTTCCTAAATGTATTAATATGAAATCAGGTTTTACAGATATTCTTGTACGTAAATTCTTAATAACCATTGCTGGCATATCTTTATCTACATCTATTACAAAATACTGCTTGTTAAAGATGTTGCATAGAAGCTTCTTGGCTTCTTCCTCCCTGTATATAAGCGACTTAAACCGTATCATGTTTAATACTTCTTCAGTTTCCTCTATGGTAATAAGCGGTTTAAGTGTAAAATACAATGCGTTGAACCTATCTTAGCTGCTACTCTCTTATTATGCCCAGTACAGACAATGCCTCGTTTATATCGGACTCTAGAGTTGTTCTTGTACGTATAGGTATGGCTCGGAGTCTTCCATACATTCTTTTAAGTCTAATTATTCGTTCATATATACTTCGCACTTTACCGTAGATGTACGGACTATTAATGTTTATCTCTAATATGTCCACAGGAACGCCGCTCGTAATAGACGCTTGCTCCAATATTGATTTCACAGTTTTCCCTATGCTTCCATAAGTTAATAGTACGTATTTTATTCTCTCTTTTCTAATAGTGGAAATACCGTATTTGAAGCCTAGCATTCTATTTAAAAGTGCTGAAACTCCATTAGCTACGTCGCTCCTTATGGTTATTCTTGCCGTTCTTACAAGGGTAAGATAGTAGCCCTCTTCTCTTTCGTATATTACGATGTAATCTAAGATATGTTTCTTAATAATAGTGTCTGCTTCTTCTTTCGGCATTTTACCCTCTTCGATAAGCTTACGAATTCCAAAGGCTTCTAAGATATAAGGGTAATAATTTAAGCTCATAACTAGCCTCTGATACTCTCTTATCACTCCTAGTTCCTTGGCGCCATCTAGTAATTCCATTAGCATATCATGTAATGGAACTATAGGCAATGCTAGTGCTCTATACCATTCTACGCTTATCTCTAATATTCTATCATGAACAAACCTTTCATCTATTATATCGAGTATTCCGGGATACACTGCTGCCTCTTCTAAAACGTTTTTAGCTAATTCATATATAGTTCCGGGGACGCCATCAGCAAAGTCGTATATTGCCTTTATGGCATCTTCAGTGAATGGGTAATAAGGGTATGCCCTTAGTTTTTCCTCGAGTATTTTGCTCCGTATTCTGACTTTATTTAATAATATAGCAAAGAGCTCTTTAACATCTTTCAATTCCAGCCTCATGGGCATTTCCAAGGCCCCACTTTCTAAATTCCTAATAAAGGCAATTTCGTCTCGTAAGACATTTCGTAAGTCTATATACTTTTCGGGTGTGGTGGTTATGATAAATAAGATACCAGCATTGAGCCTCTTGGGTAACATTGTACTTATGTTTCTGATGAAGTTAAGAAAACTTCGTTGCTCTTCTTCTCTTAATACAAGGTTTTCAAGTTGGTCCCATATTATCACTACTGGTATACCTACTTTAAATTTCGATAGGATATTAAAGAGCTTATCAACGAGCAAACTTGGATCATAATCTAGCTCAGTAAGTTCTTTATTCAATATATCTTTAATAATCCTGTCACCTATAAAGATCTTCTCAATAGCTTTATGTTGCTCTAGTGTTCTTTTAATGAAATAAGCTAATGTTAAAGCAAAATTCAATTCTTTATCTAAACGGAAATCAATGATTTGAGAGTCCTTAAGTTTGAGCCTATGCAGTAAGAAGTCTCTTACTATAGCAGATTTCCCTGTTCCTCGTCTACCTCTTAAAACTACAAAGTTCATTATTTTTGCTTTTTTAGCCTCCAGGAATCTATGCTCAACAATTTTGCGTATTTTCTTATGCTCATCACCTACGATAATAAGAAGCTCTGGAGGCCTCTCTTCAGCTATTACGGGGTTGAATGGATTCCGTAGTAAGCCTAAGCGCTCAAGAGAAGACATGAATGATCTCCTTAGAGTCGCACTTATAGGATGCACACTACAATATTAAAGTAAAAATTAAAAATATTAAACTATACTGCTATATAGATAACATAAACGAAATTCTCAGGTATAGTTGGGTTTATTAAGGAGTTTGTACGTTTAAGTTGTAGCTCGAGGGAGAAGAAAAGTAGTAGTGTAGGGTGTTTGGTGATGGGTAAGAGGATTCTTGTGCAGCGTGCGGGTAGGGGTTCTCCTACTTTCCGTAGTCGTAGCTGGATTCACGTTGCCCCAGCAAGGTACCCTACTTTACCTTCCGAAGTTACTTTGAAGGGTAGGATTGTTGAGATTGTTCACGACCCTGGGCGTTGGACTCCCCTGGCTAAGATTGTTTTGGAGAATGGTGTTTGGTTCTACAACCCGGCTCCTGAAGGAGCATATGTTGGACAAGTAGTTTACGTTGGACCAGAAGCACCTATAGAGAACGGGAACGTACTGCCAGTAGGTAAAATCCCTGAAGGAACCCAAATATACAATATTGAGAAACTGCCCGGCGACGGAGGAAAATTCGCCCGCCAAGCAGGCTCCTACGCACTAATAGTTGGGAGAACAGGAAACAAAACAATCATACAGCTACCATCAGGAAAAACAACGGAAATACCCAACCACGCAAGAGCAACAATAGGAGTACCAGCAGGAGCAGGAAGAACAGAAAAACCCCTACTAAAAGCAGGAACATCATACCACAAATGGAAAGTAAAAGCAAGAAAATGGCCAAGAGTAAGAGGAGTAGCAATGAACGCTTGTTCGCACCCCTTTGGGGGAGGTTCCAAGCAAAGCGTATCATTCCCATCCACTGTTAGTAGAAACGCCCCTAGAGGTCGCCGTGTAGGCCACATAGCTGCCCGTAGATGCGGAAGAAAGAAGGGAGCCCACTAAAAGCATTCTATCTCTTGCTGAAGTACTTTCGCTTTAACTTTTCATAAACTTATATTCGCCTTGTGTACACCTCTATCAGTAATCATGGTGAATATCTTAGCCAAGCATTATTGAGTTGTTAAATATAAAGATTATGTTGAAGACAGAATAGTTTTATTCGCAAGTGAAAAACATCATTATATTGAGGAGAAATTAATGAATAATTTGCTTGTCTTTTTAGGTAAAATACCAGGTGAGATGTATAGAATAGTCAAGAACAAGCCTTCGCTTTTAAGTCAGATACTATTACTTACGCCTATTGTTGCACTATTCAATAGAGCAGTATATACTTACTTTTTAAGACATGTTGAATTATTTAACCAAGCACTCTTTCTCCTTCTCTTCATGATGATAGCCTACTTCATATTTTCCCTTTGTGTAGAGCAGGTGAATAATCTTCTTGAAGAAGCCTTTAAGGATGTTATAGTCAAAAAAATTCCTAGAGAATTTAAGGAATTAAAAAACACAATAGAGTACTTAAGGAGGAAATGTTTCCTCGAAGAAACAATTTCTCTTTCAAGAGTAGGTAAGTATGTTCTTCCTACAATACTATCTTACTACGTACTTTTAGCTTTCTTAATACTTTTCCTTGATAGATTCCTATCATGGTTACTAATGAGTAACAACGTTATTGCTTCAGAGAAATATTCGCTACTCGACTATGTTGTTTCAAACCATCTTCTAGCTTTAACATTTATCTTAGGATCACTTGCTATACCGCTTTTGCATTTTCCTGCAAGTAAGGAGAAGTTTTCTCAAAAACATAGCGAATGGTACGAATGGGTTAACGAGCTAATGGAATCCTATTTGTTTCGTAACTGTTGTATATTCCCTGAAGGAAAAAGAAAGAGGATAAAGAAGTACATTCTTAATCTAGTTATTTACATTATCCAGCCAAGTCTTGCAAAGTTTAATATTCCCAAGCCTCACATACTGACATTCTTCTTGAATTACGAGTTGGTTAAAGACAAAATAAAGGCTCTTTTATGTAATGAAAATATAGAAAACTTTCACTTAGGCTTAGAGCCTATTGATTCTAAAACTCCGTGCAATAAGGAAGATATTATTGCTGATCTCTCAAAAGTCGTAGATATTCGGGAATTAAAGAAGGGTATAATTAAAGCTCTTAAGCCGTTCTTAATTTATGAACTACGTCCTATGTATGAAAGTAATAAGATCGCCAAAGAGTACATAGGTGCAGCAATGATACTATGTTCCACAGCTAAGAACTTCTCATTAAAAATGCCTCTAAGGAGACTCAGCGAACATAAAGTAATAATGTCAGTAAAGGATGAAGAAAAAATTCTGCACTTCATTATTATTGGAATCAATAGCAAAGTGAGAGACCTGTACATATACTTACTCGTATAGAATTATAACATAATTGTACTTTAAAGAGAGGTACTATTAGCAGTTAATTATTCTAACTATGATTATTAAATATAATTATTGATATTGAAAAGAAAAAGATGTTGATGTTGGTTTTGTTGTTTGGGGGTTTTGTGTTTTTGTTGGTATGTTTTCTTTGCTAGTTCTATGTCTTTTTGTGTTTGTTGTTTTTCTTTTTGTCTTTGTTTTCTCCATTCTTGTAGTTGTTTCTGTGTTAGGTGTTTTGGTCCGTGTTTTATTGCTAGTTTTGCTCTTTCCGCTCTGTCTGGGTGTTTTAGGTACGGTAGTAGGAGTTTTGCTAGTTTTGCTGCATCTTTTCTTGCTACTAGTTTATATCCTGGTTTCTTAGAGTATCTTTCTGATTCTTTACCTCTATGTGCTATGGCTATGTATGCTTGAATGTTTAATAGTTTCTTTAGGGTATTTTTTATATCTTCTAATAGTTGTTTATCGTTGCTTGCTAAAGAATACCTTATATAGTAATATCTTGCTTCTTCTCCTGATTTCTTTTTGACGAGCTGTACTGTTGCATACCATGTTCCTTCGGAGTCCGTGTATCCTGCTAAATATGCTAGAAATAGTTCTTTATTTTGCTTAATCCATTCTGGTACTTTGTCTTTTGGTTGGTTTAGTATCCATTTGTCTTGTGGGTGTAGGGTTGCTATTATTGTCCATTCATATGGTGGTTTCTTGTCTGGTCGGTGTCTTGGTACTTCATGGAATGTGGAGGTATATTTTGAGAATAGCTTCTGGAATAGTTGGTGCCATGCTGTGTAGTGGGTTGTTCCTACTTGTGCTACTAGGCTTCCTTGGCTCATTCTTATTGTTAGGTCTCCTGTTCTTAGCCCTACTAGGTATGCTTTGTCTTGGGGGTTTGTTATTGGTTTTCTGTGGGGTTTTCTTGGTTGTGCTCCGTGCTTTTTAATTAGTAATGATATGGTTGTTGTAGTTGTTTTTAGGGTTTTTGCTATTTTTCTTAGGCTTTGTTTTTCTTTGTGGTTTAGCCATAGGATTGTTGCTGCTTTCTGTTCTTCTGATAGTTGGTTGTACCATGGTGGTGGTTTGTTATGTTGTTTTATGTATTGGATTGTTTGCTGTATTTTCTGGTTTGTTGCTGCTTTTCTTAGGAGTTCTTCTGTTTTGTTGTGTGGGAGTGGTTTTGTGTAGTAGCCCCATTCTTTCTCTAGCTTTATGTTTAGCTTTTTTAGTAGTTCTTTGAAGTGGGTTAGGCTTGTTAGGTTTAGGTGGGCTGCTATGTCTGTTGCTGTGAATCCGTAGTGTTTGTTTAGGTAAATGATTACTTGTTTTAGTGTTTCTTGGCCATAGTTTTCTATTATTTGTTTTGGTTTCAGCCTTCTCCGCTTAATTTCTCTAAGAATTTCTTCTAAACGTTCATTGGTTCTCACTTGTTCCCCTTTAACTTCTAAGGCTTTTTAAAAGGTATTACGAAAGTATTACGTCCGATAATAAAACCTAAGTGAAAATATTGTACTTAGTATGTTCTTTTTAATAGTGATTTATTGACTTTAAGATGTAAGTGAAGTTAATTAATATTTTAAACAAATTAACATTTAGGAATGCGTAGGGAAGTTCATGTTAAAATAGCTAAAGCTTTATTCAAGAGGTTAAACCTGCCGAAAAGGTATGAGAAGTTTTTTATTAGGGGGATAACGAGACCTGATGAATTACTATTGAAAGCTAAACGTAGGAGACGATATGCTAGGCGCAGACATCATTACATTAGTAGCTCAGTTTTTGACTATGTTTTGAAGGCTAGGCTTAACTATGTTAAGGGTGATATTTCCTCGTGCCTGTATAATTTAGGTATTGCACTGCATTTTGTTCAAGACGCACATATACCTCCTCCGGGAAGAAGATATAGGCGAAAAACACATGATACCCTGGAAAGAAGAATAATGTATCTTCCTATTCCTGAAGATGAGATAACGGAAGGCTTTAATGTTTCGCAGTCTTCACCGGAGTTTGTTAAGAAGATTATTTCAGAGATAAAATGGACTTATGAGCCGGAGTTAGCGCTACGAAAAGCTGTTAGAGCTTCTGCAGCAATAACTGCGGCCGTGTTTGGACCTAAAGAACCTCCAGAGGATCTTAAAATGAAATACATGGCAGCCAAAGAGGACCATAAAAAACTCACTATGGCAGGGTGCCTAGTTTTCCTGTTAGGGGCTGTGTTAGGCATTTTTCTTGGCCCACTAATGTTCTTCCTTGTAATACCTGGTATACTAATTTTGATGAGCGATCAACAATTTTACAGGCTTAGGGAGAAAGCTATTTGGTATGGCATTGAAGAGTACTAATGTGTTTTTACAGTAATCTAAGTCTTATTTATCCGAGCATAAGCAAGAACTTGGTATGCGAATAAGATTTGGAAAGTGTGAAGAGGCTCATGTGGTGGGTATTTTTGCTTATACCTAAAAAATAAGCATAGGAAGTTTTGTTTTATGGTGGTTGTATTTGGGTTAGTGTTGGTTGTTGGTTTCGTGGTTATTGTTTTTGTGGTTTGTGTTTGTAGGTTGTTTTGGTGTAGATTTATTGTAGGGTTGGGAAGTATAGGTTGTTTTATATTATTATGGATGATAAGAAGCTTATAGTGTTTTTTGATGTTAAGCCTAGGAGAAAAGCGTATAGAAGGTAATGTTATTCTTTAAGTTCTTTTACTGGTATTAATTTGGCTTTTCCTTCGACTACTTTGACTGCGTTTTCTAGGAGTCTTTTATCGAATTCTTTGATGTCGTGTATTTTAACTTCTAAAGGTTTAGCTTTTCTCATTATATCTCCAAGCAAGATATGTAGTTGGTTGTTCAAAAACATATCTGTTAATAGCGGTTTAATAGTACTGGTTTTTTAGGTGTTGTTGGTTTGTTTTTTATTTGTTGTTTTTTGTTTGGGGGTGGTGTTTTTGGTGGATAGGTTGTGTGTTTGGAGGGTTGGTGGTGTTCATGAGCGTGTTTTGGGTGGTTTGGGTTGTGTTTCTTGTGTTTTTAGGGTTGGTTTTGTTGTTGGGGGTTTGGTTCCTTGGGGTGTTAGGGTTGGTGTTGGGTGTTGTGGTGGTGTTTGGTTTTATGTTTCTGGTTGGGAGGGGTTTGGTGGGTTTGTTGAGGGTTTGTTTGGTGGTTTGGTTGGTTTGGTT
>Ga0190367_1000266_pt1 | contig 39924 bp, 45 predicted proteins | sample 4872181011_MG_FD_171838 | JGI IMG/M metagenome (GOLD analysis project Ga0190367, IMG submission 171838) | Hydrothermal vent microbial mat bacterial communities from Southern Trench, Guaymas Basin, Mexico - 4872-18-10-11_MG | ecosystem: Environmental > Aquatic > Marine > Hydrothermal vents >... | reverse complement strand
AATCTAGCTAAGCTAATTGGTATGGATTAGGTGTATCTTAAGGTTAGCAGGTTCAATACGGATTTCCAGTTAACATCAGTATTTACACATCCATTTTTCAAGAGTGGTATACCTTGACCTGCAATACCAAATTTTTCGCATAGAAAGCTTCCGAGAACTAGCTCTTTAAGGCATGCAACTCCTAGGCATGCTTTAGGCTTTATCTTCTCAAATATCTTCGTGATCATGCTTCCACCGGGAAGTATGAAAACCCCCTTATATCCGAGTTCCCGTGCAAGCTTAATGATTCTCCCTATCATGCACTTCCCACAATCAACACACTCATAGCCTAAATCCGTTAGTTTAGCGGGGCAGTCTGGGCTTCTAAGACACTGCGGTAATAATAGGATTCTCTCGGTGTAGGGTGTTAATGCGTACTTAACCTTATATGCTGCATTCTTCATTTCAACATATATTTTCAGTAGCTCCCTCTCATCAACACCAAGCTTAACGGCAAGCTGCTCAAGCTTTTCAAGTACTAGTCCACTGAACTTCATTTTGGATATCTTCTTTATGGCTTTCATTAATGTACTTTCTTCACCATATTCGCTCAAAGCTCAGCCTCCATCAAAGAGCTTATGAGCAAAATGGGATTTAAGCATATTGGGGGTATGATATTGAAGTACATTAGTTACGGGGATTTCAGTAAAATTGATATTAGAATTGGAAGGGTTCTGAGGGCTGAGAGAATCCCGGGTAAAACGAGAATTTTAAAGTTGCTTGTTGATGTTGGTGAGGATAAGCCTAGAACAATAGTTGCAGGTGGAGCAGAATACTATCCACCAGAGTATTTTGAGGGTAAGCTCTTCGTAGTCGTGGTTAACTTGGAGCCTAAAGTTATAGGTGGCGTCAAATCTGAGGGTATGCTGCTGGCCGCCGACTTGAATGGTAAGCCAGTGTGGCTAACTGTTGATGGTGAAGTCCCCCCTGGAACAAAGGTTAGATAGAGGTTTTCCAAAAAGCTTAAATCACCTCTCTCTTTAAAGCACTATAATCCAATTCAGGCGAGCGAGGAGTGCAGTCAATGCTAGAGAAGTTAAGAAGGAAACTGGGCTCTGCAAATAGGAACTTCCTAGTACTGGTATTTAGGAGAGGATACTCTTCACTGTTCAATAGCCTACCAATGCAGTATACTTCACTATACATGAAGGCTCTCGGCTTAAACGAAATAACAATTGGTTATTTGAGGAGTTTGGGTGATGCAGCCTCGGCCCTGACATCTCCTCTTCTAGGATTTATAGCGGACTTAAAGAGCTTAAAGAAGGCTTTAATGGCTGTTATGTTAATTGAAGTACTTGCACCCCTATTCTACATTTTCTCTTGGGATTGGAGGCTCCTCATTCCAGCAGTCATATGCGGAGTCCTAACTATGAGCTTAACTAATGTAGTTGAAGTCGTCTACATAGCCAACCTACTTAGGAGAACTAGCAGGGCCACTGGATTCGGAATAACTAATACTGTGTCAACTATTTCCTCACTCATAGCCCCAATGATAGCAGCCGTCATAGTTGAAAGCTTCGGTGGAATAACTGTTCAGGGAATAAAGCCCCTATTCATAGTTCAGCTCCTTGGTCTAGTAGCTCTAGCACCCATTGTAGTAGTTTTCCTTCAAGATATAAGTGGGGGTGGGGAGCTCAAGCTTAGAGAAGAGTTTAAGGGTATGATAGAAATGCTGAGAAATCGAAAGTGGCTTCAGAGATGGATTTTGCTTGAAGCACTAGGAGGCTATGTTTGGGGAATCACTATGCCCTACATAATGATCTATGCAGTGAAGTATAAGGGGGCTACGCCAATAATACTTGGATTAATGGGTTCAGCACTCAATTTAGCATCAGTAGTCGCTGGCGTGCCCATTGGTAGATTAGCTGATAAAATTGGTAGAATTAAAGTTTTAGTTGCAATTAGACCGGTATTCTATGCATCAATATTAATGCTGCTATTAGCACCCAATCCATGGTACCTCGTTGTTGCATGGACTCTTAGAGGCCTATTCTTCTCAAGCACCTCTGTTTGGCAGACTGTTGCAATGGAACTTGTACCGGAAGAGGAGCGTGGTAGATGGTCTGGAATTAAGGGTTTAATTTCGGGGTTAATTAGAATTCCGAGTGCACCAATTGGAGGATATCTGTGGACCTATTTCGGCCCTGAAGCACCATTCATCGTGGCACTTCTAATAGATGCATTTATCAGACTACCACTCATATACATGACGCCTGAAACTTTAAAGAAGAAGGAGTACTTTGCACTATACTCAAGCGTATAGTTCATTAGATAGTGTTAATGCCTAAATATAGATTAGCTATGAAGTGAAGTTGGATAGGTGTCTCCATGAATATTAGGAGAATACTTGAGAAGCTGATTAAGGGGGAAATTTCAATTAATGATGCTGAGAAGAAAATAAAGTTGCATGCAATAGAGGAGATCGGTGAGCTAGTAAAATATGATTTAGGTAGAGAATTGAGGAGGAATATTCCAGAAATAGTTTACGCAGAGTACAAGAATGTTAAGGTGCTAGAAGATCTCATACATAGAGTTGTGGATAAGTCTGGTAGAGTAATTTTATCGCGGCTTCAAGATGAGCACTTCAATTTAATTGAGAGGTTAAAGGATAAGTTTGATGTTAAGTTAAGTAGGGTTGGTAGAATTGCAGTTATTAGGAGGAAGGGCTTTAAAGTGGACTTGACGGGTGGAGTTGTTGGTTTAGTGACTGCAGGTACAGCTGATATTCCATTAGCTGAGGAGGCTAAGCTCATAATTGAGGAAATGGGCTGCAGAGTTGTTGAGATACATGATGTGGGCATTGCATCAATATTTAGGGTTATTGAGGCAGTTAAAAGGCTTGTTGAAGCTGATGTTGATGTATGCATTGTAATTGCCGGTATGGAGGGAGCCTTACCATCAGTAATTGCATCCCTACTAGATGTACCCGTCATAGGATTACCTTCATCCAAGGGTTATGGTGCTGGCGGCGGTGGATTATCAGCTCTACTATCAATGCTCCAGTCATGTGCCACTGGGCTAGTTGTCGTTAACATTGATAATAGTGTTGGAGCGGCAGTGGCAGCCTCACTCATAGCGAATAGAGCTGCAAAATTTAGGGGTGGCGGATGCAGTTGAAGCTTCTAGTATTCGACCCTAAAATTGCTGGTATATCCGGCGACATGATTTTAGGTGCACTAGTAGATTTAGGCGCGGATAGTAGGCTTCTATGCGAGCTGGCTGGGATAATTGAGAATAAGCTGAACCATGTTAAGGAAGCAAGTGTCAATATTGAGAAGGTTAAGCGATGCGGAATAAGCTGTACTAGAGTTGATTTCAAGTTAAAGGAGAAAATTGATAGTGAAGTATCCAGGCCGAGCAAGTTAAAGAATAATATGCTTAAAGTATGTGGTGAAATTGGCTTATCAAGTCATGTTCAAGCTAAAGCACTTGAAATAATAGATCTGCTAATAGAGGCTGAATCTAGAATTCACGGCTCAACTAATGTACACTTCCATGAATTGGCTTCAGCAGACACGATTTTCGATGTTGTGGGATCACTAGCATTATTGAGCGAGCTTGGATTTATCAGTAATAATTCCAAAATATGCTCGCTACCTATAGCTACTGGTATCGGTGACATAGAGACCAAGCATGGATTGCTATCGGCTCCAGCACCAGCAACACTTGAAATAATTAGGATCAAGAGTATACCCTTTAAAGTTAAGAAAGTATTTTTTGAATTGGCAACACCAACTGGAGTTGCAATTTTAGCTTCAATTGCAGATGAATTCGCATTAAGTCTACCTTTAATGAGGATTGATGGTATAGGCTACGGTGCTGGCGGCCGCGATTTAAATGAATTACCAAACATCTTGAGAATTTTCTCCGGAGAAGCTATTGAGGCAGATGTGTTTGGGAAAGTAGAGATTATTTCAATTTTAGAGACGAATATTGATAATGTGACTGGAGAGCAAATTGGCTATTTAATAGGTAGGCTTATGAATAGCGGTGCACTAGATGTTCAAGTAATCCCTTCAATTGGAAAGAAGAACAGGCCATTTTACATAGTGAAAGTCCTCTCCAAAATCGAGGATAGAGATAGGCTACTCGAAGTTTTAATGAGTGAAACTGGTAGTTTGGGTGTTAGAGTAATTGAGGTTCCAAGAATTGTTGCTGAAAGGAGAATATTTAAAGTTGAAGTTGAAGTTATGGGTAAGAAGTTTAGTGTTAGAGTTAAGAGAGCTTGGCTTTTGAGTGGTAAGGTGATAAGTGTTAGACCTGAATATGAAGATTTGAGGAGGATAGCTGCAGAGCTGAATTTGCCACTTAGAGTAGTTGAGCAAATTGTTATGGAGAAGTTGAAGTCTCATAAAGTTTAAAGATTAATTGAATAAACTATTTCTGGGGATTTTAATGAAGGTTGAAGAAATAAGAAGGATTGCAGTTATAGGTGCAGGTGTAATGGGTAGGGGGATTGCCCAAGTATTTGCGCAATCAGGCTATGAAGTATGGTTATGTGATATTAAGCAGGAAATTCTTGATAGTGCCCTTGCAACAATTAAAAAGTATGTTGATAGGGCTGTTGAGAAGGGTAGGATTAGTAGGGAAGAGGCAGAAGCCATAATGAGGAGAATCAATACTACATTGAAGATTAGTGAGGCAGTTAAAGAGGCGGATTTCATCATTGAAGCGGTTTTCGAGGACATTAATGTTAAAAAGCAGGTTTTCAAGGAAATAGATGAGCATGCCCCACCCCACGCAATATTGGCCACAAACACTTCATCACTAAGCATAACTGAAATTTCAATGGCAACTAGGAGGCCTGATAAAGTTATTGGAATGCACTTCTTCAATCCTGCGCCAGTAATGAAGCTAGTTGAAGTAATTAGAGGTGAGCACACATCAAATGAAACCTTTGAAGTAACAATGAAGCTAGCTGAAAAGATCGGTAAAACACCTGTCGCAGTTAAGGAGTCACCAGGATTTATAGTGAATAGACTATTAATTCCATTCATTAATGAGGCAATTTACTTGGTAATGGAGGGCGTGGCTAAGCCAAAAGACATAGATACTGCATGTAAGCTCGGATTAAACCATCCAATGGGGCCATTGGAGCTCGCAGACCTGATAGGATTGGATGTTGTTTTAGCGATAATGGAGACGCTATATAGCGAGCTTGGAGACCCAAAGTATAGACCATGCCCACTGCTAAAAAAGATGGTGAGAGCAGGATTGCTTGGTAGGAAGACTGGTAGAGGCTTTTATGAGTATAAGTAGGGAGGTATGAATTTGTCCGAGAAGGGGAAAGTGGTATATGAAGAGTATCCTGATAAGGGTATAGCTAAGATAATCATTGACAATCCCCCGCTAAACGTGATGAGTACAGAGGTTTTAAGAGAGCTATTTGAAGTCATTAATAAAGCTAATAGTAGCCCCAATATTAGGGCCGTAATTATTAGGGGAAGCGGCGATAAGGCTTTTAGTGCTGGCGCCGACTTAAAGGAGTTCGCTAAATATGGAATTCATGAGGCGAGGGAAGCTGCAATTCTCGGCCACACCATTATGTGTGCAATTACGAATTCGCCGAAAATCTATATTGCAGCCGTGAACGGCTATGCTCTGGGTGGAGGATTCGAATTAGCACTTGCATGTGATATAGTGATTGCATCTGAAAATGCTAAGCTTGGAAGTCCAGAGGTAACACTTGGAATAACCCCTGGATGGGGTGCAACTCAAAGACTACCCAGAATTATTGGTGAAAAGAAGGCTAAGGAAGTACTATTAACGGGAAATATGATTTCTGCACGAGAAGCATATGAGCTTGGAATAGTGAATAGGGTAGTTTCACTGGAGGAGCTTGATAAGGTAGCTGAGGAAATAGCTGTAAAAATTGCTAGGAATGCTCCACTAGCAGTATTTGCAGTTAAAAGACTAGTAAATAAAAGCTTTGAAGTAAGCATGGATGCTGGAATACTTTATGAAATAGAGGCCTTTAGCAACTGTTTTGCAACAGAAGATAAGGAGGAAGGTATAAGAGCTTTCTTCGAGAAGAGAGAGCCAAAATACAAGGGTAGATAAATTTATTGGAAAGACGAACTTTAAACTAAAGCTTCTTCAAATCTTCTTTAAACATTACTTTAAGTTTTCAAGATACTAGAGTTGGAGAGCCATAATTAGCGTGTCAACATATTGATCATCAATTTTCATTCCACTAGGTATTTTACCAATAATTTTGAAGCCAACCTTCTCAAATACGTGGATTGCCCTACTATTTAAGCTTGAAGTTTCAAGCAGTATTAACTTAAAGCCATGCTTTTTCGCTTCATCAATTACCGCTCTCAATAGCTCTGTGCCAATACCAATATTCCTAAATTCCCTCCTCACAATTATTCCAAGCCAACCTCTATGTCCAAAACTTCCCTCATCCCTTTTAATAGAAGCATAACCAATCATTTTCCCATTAACTTCAGCAATCAACCGTATCTCCTGATTTTCACTGATCCTAGATATTATTTTGAAGAATTTCTTAGCATAATCACTCTTACTCTCCTGCTTGATAGGTCCTAAGAATAACTTTAATTCGTCATCGTTAGTGAAAAGTGACTCCCAAAAATCAATGTAATCATCTAGATCGCTCCACTCAATATATCTAATAATTACTTCAACATTGTTTTTAGCATTGAACTTCTTTATTACATTATTTGGAGGTTTACTTTCCATTTCTCATTCTCCTCTTTTTGAGCAATCTAGTTAATGCATATTACATAGAATGCATGGTACACCATATTTACTCCATACATATGTCCAGCAATCAAAGATGGGGTAACTGGCAAATACTATGAGTAGATTGAAGTTACTTGCATTATTAATGTTCCTAAGCATTGGTATTTCACTGATTAGCGTACCTTTAAAGTCTACTCTCACAGTCCTCTTGAAATCCTTAGCAATCTGCTTTACAGCATTCAACATATCCTCGAGATATCCTAAGAACACGTAATCTAAACCATAAACCTTCCCATATTCTTCAGGTTTAACTCTTCTAATAAGCTCCTCATAATTCATTAGGCTGTAGTTGATTAAAGATACCATTACAACCTTAACATCCTTAGTGAATAGGTGATGTAGAGTCGCAGCCGCAAAGCTACTTATATAATCACTATTTTGAGCATGATAGTCTAATGCTATGAGCACAATTGAATTTTCAGGTAAATTCTCAATAGTCTCATGCCATCTTCTAACCCTTATATTAACATTTAGCGGTAATCCTAGTGGTTTAATGAGAGGTAGAAATGCACAGAATAGTAATAAGCTATAAAGTATGAAGTTTTCACGCTTCATCAAGTTTTCTTGTAAAAGACTTAAATTATAAATTTGTGATGTCCAATATTATTGAAAGGGAATTCGAGTCAATTGAACATTTAATGGAGGGATTATGATTTGAAGCCGCTAATTCGAGAAGTTGAGTTGCTCGATGAATTAGCTCTAAAAATTAAATCATTAGCCAGGAAGCTCAATATTCCATGCATTAAGCTTAACATAGACTATTACTCATTCAATGTAAAGCATGGTAGAGTTAGAAATGGCATATGTCTATATTATACCGAGTCTACCGATAGAATCATGAAGAGCCAATATGTATGGTACACTAAAGATCTTGAACCTATAAATCGATTCAAACCTACAGTCCCCGGATATCTAAAGCTACGCATGGGTGGTAGGGGCTGGTATAAAAGTGAACATCACTTGAGAACTATAGGTCTAGCTGAGCCATCAGGCTTCTTTGGAGCTAGACCTGCCAGGAGAGGTGAGCCATATGCAATATTCTTCAGATTACCTAGAGGAACCATAGTTTACTCATTTAATCCAAAGCCAATTGAAATTTATGCCGAAAAAGATAGACTGAACCTACTATTTCTACTTCACACTGAGAGCCCAGAATATCAGCCAAGAAGCTTAGATTTAAAATACGAAATTAAGTGTAAGCAAAAATTCAAAGCTATTATAAGCAATTGCTGTTGACGATCATCCCAAATTAAAGTTGAAATCATAGTCTCAATAACTAAAATTATTGTTATAGGCTTTTTCTCTCAATTTTACCAAGCTCATCTCTAAAGCACCAAGTGCCCTCTCCAAAGTCTAGGAGCACAACTTTAAGTTTACCTAGAAGTTTATCGTTTAATAGTACATGCCTAGCTCTAGGAGAAATTAAAATTGAGCATGTAACTGGCCCCTCAATCCTATCACCTGCAATAATGTAAACATTAGCTACATTTCTATATTTTAAGAAATCAACCTCTCTTCCATCTCCAGTAATTTTTGTGTGAATTTCAGGCTCACTTATATCTTGAAGCCTCAATTGCCTAGATAATTCAATTGGTATTAAAACTTCCGGTTCAATACCTATGAAGCCGCTATTTGCTATGGCTACTGTTTCAATTGACGATTCACCATTTATTAGCTCTATTTTCACTCTTAATCTCAACATCACTTATGGCCTCCTCATCAATTAATGTTAATAGAAGCTCTTCTTCATCCATGAGAGTTAGCAAATACTCATTCACACCCATAACCTCTAGATATGAATAGGTTATGAGGTACTAAATTAACTCTTCTATAATTTTAGCTGACATAGCAATATTGCTCGAGTAAGCTCAATAACAATCTTCATTCAAGTATGGAGGTATAAAAGCCATAATTTAATACTATGGTACTTAGCTGTTGCAGCATGGTAAGCATCAAAGTAGTACTGTGCAGTTATATTTCTATGTATTCGTCTATGAACTTTCTATACCAATTTTCATATTCTTCTGGAGTTATGATGTGTATTTCAAATGGCGTGAATTCACCTATTTCATTAGCTATCTCAATTCTCAAATTCAATCTACTACTTAAGTTCCCTGCTAAGCAAGTTATTACGAGGACATCTATATCACTGTTCGGCCTAGCTTCCCCTTTTACAATGCTTCCAAATAATATTACTCTTGCATTGGAGTCACGTTTTCTCGCGACCTCCTTAATTTTCTTTGCGTACAGTACTGGTTTTTCATAGTACTTCTTCCACTCACTCAATCTTTCAAGTTCCAATTCTACTATTGATGAGATTCCTTCTCCAGGCATTTTAACACCTTTAAAGCTTCATCTGCAAAATTTAATATTCTCTCAGCGATATCCTTACCATACTCTCTTGGTAAATATCTCGATGTTATGTATGCCTCCTCTAGCAAGTATATGGTCTCCAAGTTCTCTTCATAAAATTTCCTTAAAATGCCGTCTCCATAAACTCTCATTACATCTCTAAGTAAACGTATTAAGGAGTGTGATTTGGGGAAGTCTCCCATTTTCCTGCATAAAAGGTACTTGAAGTATAGTTGGAGAAACTGCTCTACATGGAAGAGCACCAAGTCGTAGTGTCCATGGCTGAAATTTACTCTAGCAGTTTCAAGAAATGCTTTCGCTCTCTTCTTTAGTAACTCTGCAAGATTAGTAATCACAAATTCACGCTCCAATAACTTATTTGCAATGAAATTTAAAATTGATTGCTCCATGATATTACAATGTGTTAAGATTTGCTTTGAACTTAATTAACGAAGCGGCCTTTTCTCTAATGTGACATTGATTTTAATGATTTTCCCATTTCTCATTATGGTTAATTCGACTGTTTGACCTGGTAGGGTGTATTTTTCTAGGTAGGTTACTAGGCTATCTACTGAAATTACTTTAGTTCCATTTATAGCTATTATTATATCTCCTCCAATAACATATGTTCTACCTGTAATTTCAACTGTTCTATTACCTCCACGTAGTCCAGCTTTATCAGCAGGACTCCCCTCAACAACTTCAACTACTAGTACGCCGTAGGTTACATTAACTTTCATGACTTTAGCTATTTCATATGTCATGTCTGTACAAGCTATTCCAAGCCATGGATGGAGATCGTAGTATCCATGTTCAATTAGGTATGGAACTTCCCTCAGTATGGTGTCTGATGAAATTGCAAATCCAACACCTTGAGCTCCTCTAACAATGGCAGTGGCAATCCCAACAACTTGTCCTTTAAGGTTGAGGAGAGGAGCACCTGAATCTCCTGGATTAATCGGGACACTAATTTGGATTACATCTGCAAGTGGAAATCCACCAGTCATTTCGCCTGGAATGGCCCTGCCGAGTTGACTAACTATTCCATGCCTTATAGATGAGGTTAATCCGAATGGATTACCCACAACTATAACTTCATCGCCTATTTTGAGCATTGATGAACTGACGATTTCTAGTGGTTTAAGCAGGTTTAATGGAGCATTAACCGATAAGACGGCTAGATCTGCATATGGATCTCCGCCTAAAAGCTTTGCTGGATAGCTCTCCCCATTACTAAAGGTAACAATTATGTTAATTGCATCTCTAACCACATGGTTATTGGTTAAAACAACAAACATTCCATTGCAGTTGTAGATGAAGCCTGAGCCCTGCTTCTCAACATATTCATAGCCGAAAACAGTTTCTTCACGCGCTATGCATTTCACTAGAACAATTGAGTCTCTAACACGCTCGTAAATCACAGAGTAAATGCTTTCTAATGAGCCAGTAACGTTTATTCTATGAATTCTCTCTTCAATGCTGATAATGGAGCTATTTAAGTAGCGAACTTGATTTTGAATTTTACTTAAGGCTCTAGAAGCATCAGCTATCTCACTCTTAATATTGGAAAGTTCACTTCTAATCTTCTCAATTTCCTTCAACTTATCTTCAAGCTCAACCAAGCGGTTTAAGGTGATGTGCGCTCCAATTGTAGCTCCAATAGCTAGGCATGCAATTGCAGTAACTATTATGATTGCAATAACTGAGCGCCTACTAAAACTCATGCCAATCAACTCCAAGGATAACATTGAAAATCAGCGGTATAAGCATTGTTTATGCTTAGCTTTAACAATAAACTTCTCAAAATAAAGGGGTGTTTGAAATTTGATGGCTGGCAGCCGTATTCATCCTCAACCCGAGCGGGTATGTCGTACGGCTGTCGCGGGCATAAATAATTTTGAAAATTGAATTTAAAGGTTTAACTCGAAATTCACTTGAATGGCTTCTCAGGGTTTCCATAGTAGTTTAGCGAGTATATATCGGTTAATGGTTTTCTGCTCTTTGGTTTAGGTTGTTCTGCTGGATAGCCAACAGTTATTACTGCTAATACCTTGAATTTATCCGGTATTTTGAGTAGCTTCTTAACTTCATTCTCATTGAAAGCACCAATCCAGCACGTACCCAAACCCATTTCATGGGCTGTGAGCACTATGTGCTCCAATGCTATTGTAGTATCAACCATAGCCCACTTAGGTGACTTCTCAATATCAGCTAAGCCAACTATTAGGCATGAAGCCTCCCCAACAAACTTCTGACCCATACATGCATCAACCATTTTACGCTTAATTTCCCTATCAACTACAACCACGAAGTGCCATGGCTGGAGATTTCTTGCACTGGGAGCCCATCTAGCTGCTTCTAGTAGCTTCTTAATTTGATCGTCTGTTAAAGGCTTGTCTAAGTAGGATCTTATACTCCTCCTATTAACTATGACGTCAAACACGCTAGTCATAACTTCACCTCCGCAAGTCAACTGACTCCAAATTTTCTTAGCACAATATCTTTCAATAAATAATTTAAATAGTTTACGAGTTAATTTTAATTAGAACTAAACAGTTAATGGTGGCTGTCATTGGATTTAAGCGAAATTTTAAATAGATCCTGGAGCTTCATGACCAGGCTAACTAGGAACATTGGCAATCTAATAATACTATTTGCATTAAATGTTATTCCAATAGTTAACTTCACTGTCATAGGTTACTGTGCAGAAATTACTAGGTTAGGTGAGTCAATTGATAGTCCACCTAAAATTGGAAATTACTTTAGGCTCTTCATTCAGGGACTTAAAATTGTGATTGCAGCGTTAATTTATGCACTGATACCAATAATTCTTTTGATTATACTGTGCCCAGCTGCAATTCATGCACTACTACCTGTTCCACATCCAATAGCACTTATTAGTGGCGTAATACTTCTCGGAGTAATTCCAGCACTGATAGTTGCCTTCATAATATTCATTATTGGAGCCATGGGCATAATACACATGATTAAAACTGGAGAGTTCATTAAGGCATTTGCTTTCGGGGAAATAATTGATAGAATTAAGAGTATTGGATTGGGCATGTATTTGGCATGGTTAATAGTGATGTTCGGCTTATCCATAATAATTTCAAGTTTAAGCAGAGTTCACTGGATAGTATCCTCGATAATCGAAGTATTCTACCTAGTTTTCCTAGCTAGGTCTGCACACTACATTTATGGTTTATGATGGGGTTTAATGGCTAATTAATGCTCATTGTGTACTCCAGCTTTGTTAATACTTTTGATCCCCCTGATGTGCATAGAACGGTGTCTTCTATTCTTATTCCAAATTCATTCTTTAGGTATATGCCTGGCTCTATGGTGAATGTCATTCCACTTTGTAGTGGCTGCTTATTTCCCTTCACTAGGTATGGGTGTTCATGTACTTCTAACCCTATACCGTGCCCGAGTCGATGAATAAATTGCTCTCCATAACCTTCACTATCTATTATTTGTCTTGCTACCCGATCTACATCTTCGCATGGAATTCCAGGCTTTACATATTGAATTGCTGTTTGATTTGCTCTATACACTATTTTCCATATTCTCTCCTGCTTAGATGCTGGTTTCCCATAGATTATTGTTCTCGTTAAATCTGAATAATAGAAGTCTACTATTGCTCCTGCATCGATCAACACTATATCGCCTTTCTCCAGTTTTCTATTGCTTGATGTTGCGTGGGGTAGTGCTGCTCGTTCACCAAATAATACTGTTGCAAATGCTGGTGATGCTCCATGCTTCCTCATTTCATTTTGAACTATGTAACTAACTTCTAGTTCAGAAATCCCATTCTGTAGTGATTCGAATGCAGCTTTGACAGCCTTACACGTGATATCACATGCCTTCTCTATTCTCTCAATTTCACTTGGTGTCTTTACCATTCTAAGTGAATTTACTATGTCAGTTATATCGATGAAGTCTACTTTAGGCAAAAATTTTTCCAGTCTTTTAATCCATCCCCACGGTGCCTTCTCACATACACCTATATTGCTCTCAGCTAAGCCCATTTTGACTATAATATTTGCAGCTATTTCGAATGGATTCTCCCATTCCCTCCAAATTTCAATATTTGTTATCCATGGCCTCTGCCCCCTCAATTCCCTCTCCAATTCAGGTACTATCAAAACTGGTTCATTATTAAATGGGATCAAGGCCATGGTTGGCCGCTCAGACAATCCTATCATGAACCCAGTTAAGTAATACATGTTTACTCCTGGAAATAGGAGGAGGGCATCCACATTCCTCTGCTTCATCAGCTCCACTGCCCTCATACACCTATCCCTAAATATGCTCGCCAAAGCATTCACCCATTACTAGTTTAGTAAACTAATGACCTAATTACATCTGTGGTTAATGTACTCGAACTATATAAGTCAGCACATCTAAAGCTAGAATTGAATGGTGATACATTATGAGTACTGGGAGAAGACGCAGATATAGGCACAGGCATAGATGGAGATGGGGAATAATAGAGCTAGTAAGAACTTTCACAACCAAACTTTTCAGGCACAGATTTAGATGGAGGCATGGTAGGAGAAGAATGGAGAAAACTTAAGTAGACTATGATCATGAAGCAGAGCATAACTATAAGAAGCCCCACACCAATAAATACTGCATTTCAGCAATCAATACATTAAAAGCCTGCAGTGTAGTAAATACCTATGGAGGCTCAATATTATGATTAGATCTAAATGGGTAATTATGCTGGTAGGCCTAGTAATGGCATTAATGGTTTTTATTGGATCATGCATTCCGGGAGTTGAGGAGGCAGAAAACATTATGATTTATGAAGTCCCAGATCTAAGTAACGTTAAAATCACTAAGGCACTCGCTATCTATTCAAGTATAGTGTATAAGTCATTGACTTATCGGAGGCTTCTTAGTGAAAGGGATTTGATTGCTATTGTAGAAATAGACTATCCAATTAAGACTTACCATGTTGTGGAAAAGAACTTCTACTTCACATTATATAAAGCCAAGATAATTAGGGTTATAAAGGGACCTGAAAAACTTGATGAAATATATTTGTATCAGATAGGTGGTTATAGGCCGGAAAGAAATGTTTTTTGGACTCTTGAAGGTCTACCAGTATTTAGACCTGGTGAAAAGTGGCTATTATTTATGAGGAAAATGAATTACGAGAAAAATGCTGAGATAAACCTACCACCAAATACTTATCATGCAGGCGGCCTAGAAGCAATAAAAATAGTTAATGGAAAGGTCTATTCAATGGATAACTTCGAGAAAATAGCAGAAACAATTTTGCCAGAACAGTTAAAAGTAAAAGGCTTACCATTACAGGAATTCATAGAGAAAGTTTTGAGGGAAACATAGTTTCATAGACTTACCATTATGCAATTACATCAGTCACTCTGTGGAATTAATTTATTAGCAGGTTAATCTACCACCATTAATGCCAAGCACTTGACCTGTAATGAATCTTGAATGCTCAGTTGCTAGGAAATACACTGCTTCAGCTATATCTTCAGGTTTAGCTATATCCCTCAATGGATGCAACTCTATGACTTTCCTCCTCTTTTCAGGTGTATCAATGAACTCTCTAACCATATCCGTTTCAACAAAGCTTGGAGCTACAGCATTAACCCTTATTTTGGGAGCTAATTCTACAGCAAGCCTCCTAGTCAAACCTATAACTCCAGCTTTAGATGCACAGTAAGCTGCAGATGCAAAGACATTTCCCATTTGGCCAGCAATGCTCGCAATGTTCACTATACTAGCCCATGGAGCTCTCTTGAGTAATGGAAGGAAGTACTTCGTGACAAGAAAAACTCCAGTTAAATTCACGCCTATAACTCTATTCCAGTCATTTAAGCTTGTTTCCTCAATTGTTCCAAAGAAAACTATGCCAGCATTGTTAACTAAAACGTTCAAGTATGGAACTCTGCTTGAAACCATTTCAAAGCACTTCTTAACACTCTCTTCACTTAAAACATCCATTTGAACATAAAATCCCTCCACACCATACTCTTTAACTCGCTTAAATGTCTCTTTAGCTGCAACCTCATTCTTATGATATGAAAATGCAACGTTAAATTCTGAACTAGCAAACTTCAAGACTATAGCTCTACCAATTCCACGATCACCACCAGTAACGAAAACATACTTATCCTTCACATTTAACACCTAACGTAGATTAAAAATACATCAATTAAATAGCTTTTAGCTGAGCAACATTACTACCAGCTAATATCTCCATATTAATGGGCAAAACTCTTAATTATGCAGGTTGACAGTTGATATCATTGGTTGAAGACGTTGAGAGTGAGAAGCTTAATTTCACGGGTATGGGAGGAAGTTAAGTTAATTGAGAAGCTCATAAAGAACGGTTTTTTAGATGAAATTCGGGAAGCAGCCTTAAGATGGTACTTGTACTCGATTCATCAAAACGTGTTAGATTCACTTGCAATTATAATTGCTGAACTTAACATTAGGAAGCCGCCATCATATGCCAGTTTAGCTGATCCACTAGTTAAATTAAAAATTGTAGATAGAAATTTCTCATTAAACATTAAGCTTATCGCGAGAAATAGAAATAGGCTTGCACACGCCTATAGGCAATTTACTGGAGATGAGTTAATTCAATTAGCTAAGGAATCTCTAAACTTGTTTCCCAAGATACTCGATAAGTTAATTGAGATTGCTGAAAGTAAAGGTGTTGATCCAAATTATGATGATAAGTTGGCTCAAGTTTTGAGGGATATTTTTCATGGGGATGGTAGGGTAATTGCAGTAGTAATGTTTGGAAGTAGAGCTAGAGGACTATTTAGGGAGGATAGCGACTACGACCTAGCAATTTTAGCTAAGGAGCCACTAGGCATGGAGGAGCTCAATAAGCTAATTGAGAAGATATCCAATGAAACAGGTATACCAGTAGATAAAATTGACCTCATAGATTTAAGTGGTGCATCAAATGAATTAATTTATGAAGTAATTAGATCTAGCATTCCATTATATGTCTCAAATCGTGATGAATACAGGAGGTGGATTGCCGACAATTATCTTAGAATACTGGATGAGGAGGATTTAATGGACATTTACTTTAAGAGGTTAATGAGAAAGATAAGGGAAAACACTTCTCCAAGTAAATCAACCTAACTACCACATCTTCAGAATACTTGATGAAATTATTGGAGCTAACTTAATTCCCGCATAGACGAAAGCTGTTATGATTAAGAGTTCTATTCCAGCTTTCAAGTTAAGCTTACCCACTAGTAGAGCTGCAGCAACATCAAATGCTGCAGCTAAAATTACTGTTACTTCAACTCCAAAGCGAATTAAAGTATAGTACATTACTAGGAACATGGGTATGCCAAGTATGCATCCGAGTGTAATTGTCGATACAGGGTTTAGGCCAGTAATCTTAGACTCTGCAGCTATCATTGCAGTCATTCTAGGACAAGTAACGTATAATGCAAATGCTATTGAAGCAATAATTAAAGCCCAAATTCTCATATCAAACACCTCACAGAAACTCATGTAGTTGCATTTTATTTAACATTAGTCCTTCCGTGATAAATCAAAATACTTTATAAAAATTGAAGGAGGTACATGACTTGATGATTGAGAGAGCTTCAAGTAAAGATCTCAATGAAATACTTGAAGTAATCAATACCAGTAATCGTGAGGCTTTCAGTAAAATTGTTCCTAAGGAGTACTTTAAGAGTCCAATTTTAACTCTTGAAGAGCTTAAGAGGGATTTTGAAGTTATGGAGTTCTACGTTTACCGCTTAAATGGTAGAATTGTTGGTGTTGCTGCACTTCAAGTGGAATCTGAGAGTACTGGCAGAATTAGGTGGGTTTACATTTTACCGGAATTTCAGCGGAGAGGTATTGGTACAGCTTTAATTAAGCATATTGAATTTAGAGCTAGAGAACTTAAGTTGAGAAAACTTTGGCTCGTCACTCCAGAGAAAGCATATTGGGCTATCAACTTTTATAGAAAGTTAAATTATGAAGTTACCAGTAAAATTGAGAGGGCTTGGGGATTTGACGTTGTAATGGAGAAGGAGTTAAAGCAGACTACTTATTACTGGTAGTTAATTTTTCAAGTATTCTCGCTAACAAGTTAATTGCATCTCTCAACTGCTCTCTAGTTTCCTTCGACTCCTTAACGAGAGTTTCAAGTATAACAGTTAACTTCTTCGATATTTCACCATACCTCTCCATTAGAAACTTAAAGTTCTCCTCCGTTCTTTTAGCGAAACCCCTAAATTCACTTCTAAATTCTCTAAATTCATTTCTGAACTCTCTAAATTCATTCCAATAAACTAGGAATGTACTATGCATTGCTCCAAATCCTTCCTGCAGCTCCTCCTCTAAAGAACCATGCTTTATCTGGAAGTGCTTGTACTGTGGATTAAATTTCTCTTCACAGACTACTAGCTCTCTAACTTTAGCTGGTGGTGGTGCTCCACTAATTTTCGATTTAAACTCTTCAAGTAGCTCACTTGGTCCTTGAACAAATATTTCAACTGAACCATCAGGTAAATTGACTACATAACCACTCAAACCCATTTCCTGAGCTAAATCGAGAATATAACGTCTAAAACCAACTCTCTGAACTCTACCCCTAACATTAATTCTGTAAGCCTTCAACTTCACACTTCCACACTAAACTTCAATATTAACTTAAAACATTATCACCTTAAAACCCTTAATACTACACTATTATTAAATTGAATTTAACTTCAATTCACTACGCTTTCTCGGAGGCATCTCTTCAATAAATTGGAGCATCCTGCAGCAACCTGTTAGATTCTGTAAATTCAATGCTAATTTCAATTTACCTCACCAATAATGACATTTATAAGGCTTTGAGTAGGGAATTTTCATGACCTAAGCTACTATATGATTGAGATGGGATCGTCCATTATGGAAATGCGCTTCTTGAACCTGCATTTCTACTATCATATGGAGAGGTAAAGAAGAAAGCTGATGAATTAATTAGGAAGTTAACTTACTACGGGGGTTATATCGAAAAACCTGGTTATCAAGTATGGAGGCGCGGGTCCATATAGAATTTGTTCATCCTGTAAAAGAAATACTATTTGGATTGCTGATATTGGAGTGCTATACCGCATATGTTATAAAGACTTCTATGTTTATGGTAGCAGGATATTCATGGCTTTCAACAATAAGGGATTTACTGAATTTTATGCATACATATGGAATTTTGAGGAGAAAGGTGTCATTAAGCTGAACGTCTCCATATATGAAGCTTTAAGTCGAATAGGTGTTGAATGCGATATTAAGACTGTTGTTAAAATTCCAGCAATAAAGCGTGTACATGAATCGTAAATCGAGAAATTCCAATGATAAACTGATTAATATAATAAGAAGATGCTACTTAATGTATGAATTGTGCATTAGCTTTTTAAAGGCATTTGAATTACGTGGTACGCGATGAGCTCTAAGCATGCTATTGAACTTGTTGGCGTTGAGAAGGACTATTTTCTCGGTAAAATTAGGGTTAGAGCTTTGAGAGGTGTGGATTTAAGGGTTCGTTCAGGGGATTTCATATCTATTGTTGGTCCATCGGGTAGCGGTAAAACTACGCTTCTAAATATTATAGGTTTACTTGATAGGCCTACAAAGGGCAAGGTCTACCTCTATGGACTTGATGCTTCAAAGTTGAGTGAGAAGAGTAGGGCTAAGCTTAGATTAAAGTATATTGGATTCGTATTTCAAATGTTCCATTTAATTCCGTGGCTAACTGCATTGGAAAATGTCGAATTGCCACTAATATTAGCTGAAGTACCTAAGAAGCTTAGAATTAAAAGAGCTCTTGAGTGCCTGAAAGCTGTGGGTTTGGGTCATAGAGTAAATCATAGGCCTGGAGAGCTTAGTGGTGGTGAGCAGCAGCGTGTAGCTATTGCACGTGCAATAGCTAATAATCCTAAAATAGTTTTAGCAGATGAGCCTACAGGTAACTTGGACAGCAAGACTGGGTTGGAAATAGTTGGATTATTAAGGAAGTTAAATGAGGAGCTAAATACTACGGTCATAATTGTCACACACAACATGGAAGTTGCCAGGTTAACTAATAGGATATATCATCTTAGGGATGGAGTAATTGTCAAGGAGGAGATTGCAAGTTGAAATGGAAAATTCTCTTACTGGCTTCAATAATCCTCTTATTTGCATTCTCCTCATCCTCAAATTTCAGAGTCGAAGCCAATGGTTTGCTGGAGATCATGAGTGTATATTGGGGTGAACCAGGTAATCCAGTTGAAGTTGATTTTGGAGATACAGGTGTACCGCTCACCATAGTAGTCAGGAACAGCGGTTCGAATTCAATAATCAATATTTTTGCAACCCTCTACTTGGTGGATCCATTTAGAAGCGTGGAGGGTAAGTCGAGGGCAATGGCATATTATGTTGGATCCGTCCCTCCAAGTGGAACTCTCCACTTAACCTTCTACCTCAATATTAATGAGTGGGGAAGCTATGGATACTATAGCCTGCAATTGGGCATTGATTTTTCCGAAGTCATTAGGGGAGCATACTTGGATAGGCATGAATCTCTAACTGTTAAAGTCCCCCTTCTTGGGAAAGCGGATCTAGTGTTCAAGTTAGATAGAAATTTCATAGCTGCTGGCACGCTTAGCATCCTTAAATTGATAGTTGAAAATAAGGGTTCACTAGATGCATTGAACGTGAAAGTTAACATTCAATCTCTTTCACAGGCAGTTCTAATTAATGCTAGTGAATTGCAGTTTAAATCCGTAAAGCCGCATTCCATGATTGAAGTTCCAATATCCATTTATGTTCCTAAATCACTTCTAGGCTCAAAAATTTCAATATCTATTGATGGATCATACACATCGGCTTACGGCTTTGAGAGGAAGCTTTCGCATAAAATAGGTTTAGTGGCTTCATCATCCATTGAGACTCAATACCGCATTGAAGTTGAAGCTGAAAACTACATTTTAACTGCAGGCAGCTTCAATAATACAGTTAACATTAGAGTTAGGAACTGCGGTAGCAAAGTTGTCAAGCTACTTACATTGAAGATTAGCGTGCCATCCAATCTCGCAATACTTGGTGAGGACAATAAGTGGTTTATAGGCAATATTGAGCCTGGAGATGAAGTTGAGGTCCCAATTAAAATTTATGTTCCAGCAAAGCTTGTGGGGTCGAGCATTCAAGTAACACTTGAGCTGACATACTTGGATGAGCATGGCTTCCAATTATCTGAAAACCGCAAAATAGGTTTTACCATAATTGGGTACATTGACATGCAAATGGTGAGCTTATCAATTTCACCATCAACGGCTGAAGCTGGAGATATTTTCACAATTTCGGGTGCAGTTAGGAATGATGGAATATCAACTGCAAGTAATGTGAGAGTATCAATTGAGTCTAGAGAAGGCATTATTGAGCCATTAGCCATGGAAAGCGTATTCATAGGAAGCTTATCGCCTGGCTCTCAAGCACCATTCAGTTTATCGGTTAGAGTAAAGGATGATGTGGCTCCAGGGAGGTATACAATCACAATTAAAGTGGTATTCAAAGATGAGCTTGGAAAAGAGCACTTTAAGAGCTATCCAATACAAGTTTCAGTTAAAGCTAGGAGACAGGTGGGAGCTATTGAAGCTCCAGCTCGCGGTGAAAGGCTATTTACTGAAATAATCAGCTTAAACACCATAATTACTGCCACAATAGCATTCATACTTGGATTAGTATTCTCTTACTTCTACTTCAAGAGGAAAAGTGGAGAGGAGCTTGAGTTGGAGGTTGAGAAATGAAGTTGAAGGATACCGTTATACTAGCATTTCTAGCTTTAAAGTATAGGAGGCTTCGATCATCACTTACAATTCTGGGAGTAGTAATTGGAACTTCACTAATAATAATATTAACATCACAGACTGCTGGATTAAATGAGTATTTTGTGAGTAAGATATCTAGGACGGGTTTAAACTCTATATTTGTTATCCCAGTTGGGAGGTTCAGAATATCTATTTACGATTTAGCTACATTCAACAATATTCCCGGAGTAAAGAGGGTGATTCCAATTATCAGGGGAACTGCGGTAATTGCTATTGCAAATGAAACAGTTAATGTTCAGGTAATTGGCATAGACAGCGACTCATTGAGTGAACTCTTTCCGGGCTTAAAGCTTTTGGAAGGCACTTTACCGGGGAAGTATGATTATGTTAGTTTGGTGGCGGGATATAATGTGGCTTTCCCAGTAAGTAATGGGGAGGATGAAACTCAACAATTAATTGTTGGCCAACCACTAGGCATAGCCTTTAGGAGATATAGGCAGAGCTCATATATTGCCTCGATGATAGTTTCGGGAATACTTGAAAGCTATGGGGCAATAACGCCCTTTCCAGTTGATGACGTAGTGCTAATTTCACTTGAAGCAGCAAATGCAGTATTCAATAAGAGAAACTACTATGATGCAGTAATACTCATTGCAGAGGATGTATCGCTAGTCGACCAAGTAATGGAGGAGTTGAAGAATACTTATGGGAGGAGAATTAGGTCCATAGCTCCAAGCCAAATAGTGGAAACCATAACAAGTATTTCAAATCAAATATCGCTATTTCTCGGCTTAATTGCAGCAGTATCCCTAATTGTTGCTAGCATTGGAACAGCAAACATAATGTATATATCAGTGATAGAAAGAACCAAGCTCATAGGCTTACTCAAAGCCTTAGGGGCAACAGAGAGCACTATACTCCTCCTATTCCTCATGGAGTCTGCACTAGTTGGACTTATTGGTGGAGTAATTGGTGTAATTGCAGGTATTGCTTTATCCCATATCATTGGTCCGATCATACTACGCTCTATCGGGCTACCAATCATGAGAGCGCCTAGAGGACGAACAGCAATAATTGAAGTGAAACCAGTATTCACAGTGGAGCTCATATTCATAGCCTTTCTAGCTGCCCTTCTATCAGGAGTGATTGCAGGAATTATTCCAGCTAGAAGAGCAGCTAAGCTTGATCCAGTTAAGGTTTTGAGGCAAGAATAGTAATGATTGAGAAGAAATTAAGCTTACTCGCATGCATGCCTACCTAATTTACTGGTAAAATGGTTAGGGGTGTTTCATCAACCTCAATTACTCCATCAACCGAATCTAGCGCGCTAGCAAACTCCTCTAATGTAGCTAGGAGTTTTCCACTAACATTTCTTATTGAGATATCTGACTGCCCAATGATGTATAGGTATATGAAGTGTGGATAGTCATTTACGTTTACAGTTTTAACTTCAATTGGCTCCCATCCAGGTATATGGCCCATGTGAGTTACAATTCTAGTTCCATTCTTAAGTTCCCTCTTAAACTTGCTCTTTAGAAGCTCATGAACTTTAGTGAGCAAGTAAAGTGTGATCACTGTTGCTTCACTTAAATTGACGGTGAATAGGTCTCCATGAATAATATTAACTTTATCGGCAACATTCTCCTCTAAAATTCTCTTCCTAGCCTTCTCAATTAAATCCTCTCGAATTTCTACGCCGATGGCTTTGCATCCAAAGAATTTTGCTGCTACAATAACTATTTCACCGTCGCCGCAGCCGAGGTCATATACTACATCATTTGAAGTAACTTTAGCAAGCTTGAGCATTTCAATTGCAACTTTCCTAGGAGTCTTAGCGTATGGCGCTACGATCATATTCAATTAAACAGTAGTCTTGGAGCATTAAATTTTTATGGAGAAATCAATTTTAAACCTGAACCAAATATTCAAATCAATTCGTTAATTGAAGATTAAAATTTAAATTTTGATTCGAAACATAGTGCTTTTGAATTGAAGCAGAAGGCACTACAAGATAAGATTAGTGTCATGAAACTTTACGACTTAATAGCTGATGAGTATGAGACTTCAGAGAACTTGAGGTTGACAAGGCTATTTGAGGAGTGCGAGTTCAGAGTCATTAATTGCTGGTTTAAGGAGTTCAAGTCACCCGTTTTAGATGTTGGATGTGGGGTGGGTAGGTATGCGGTTAAGCTAGCTGAGCAGGGCTTTGAAGTTATAGCTCTAGATTTTAGTACAAACATGATTAAGAAGCTTAAGAGCAAGCTTAGAAATTGCTTTAACCTGCATGTAGTTAGAGCTGATGCAGAGCACTTGCCCCTAAAAAACTGCTCAATAAGTACTCTAATATGCACCTTATCATTCAATCACTTTACTCAGCCAATTAGAGTTGTGAGTGAGTTTTATAGAGTACTGAATAGTAGTGGTAGATGTATTATCAGCACAATTAATGATAGACTAATGAAGCTCTGCTGCATGTTGGGCAGGTATCCCAAAGGCTATGTTCCATTTAAAGTTGGAAATGTCATTGTACTGGTCTTTGAAAAAGGTCTTTCAGCTGATAAGCTAATTAGGTTATTTAATGAACTGAGTTCATTCAGGGTAGTTCAAGTAAAATATTGCTGTTCACTTCCCTATTTAATATTAAGCGGAGCTTTCAAAATGCATGGAGAAGTAACTCAAGCAATTGATAGAATCGCTTCTATTAGGGATTTATCTGTTATTCATGTAGTTTACTTAGTTAAGCTTTAATGCATCAGCTCAAGGAACCCTTCTTCATTCACAGTAAATGTATCTGCCGAAACCTCCCTCATCATCTGCAGTTGAATCATTACTTTTCAATTTAAAATACTTTGCTATTAACATGGGCTATGATGACTTTACGTTCGCCAGCCTCATAGCGTTCAATATTACTATGAAAGATAACCCCATGTCACCTATTCCAACTGCCATCCATAAGCTAACTAGACCAATTAATGCTAGGGCTGCAAGCAATCCTTTAATTCCAATTGAAACTGCAATGTTCTGCTTAATTATATCCATAGCCTTATGGCTTAGCTCAACTATGTAGGGTATCTTTCTCAGGTCGGGCTTCATTAAAACTATATCTCCACTTTCAATTGCAATTTCAGTTCCAGTTCCAATTGCAATTCCAATGCATGCATTGGCTAGGGCTGGTGCATCATTTATTCCATCACCAACCATGGCAACGTGCTCATTGTACTCATACATCATTTCCCGGATAACTCTTATCTTGTCCTCCGGTGTTAAGTTAGCCTTAAATTCGTCGATTCCAAGTTTCTCAGCAATTATCCTGGCCACTTGCTCATTATCTCCAGTTAGCATTACGACTTTTAAGCCCCTCTTCCTCAGCTTATAAATAATATCTCTGCTCTCATCTCTAACTTCATCTTCAACTCCAATGACTCCTATAAGTTCATATTCACTTGCAACTGCAAACGCTGTTTTCCCTTCAAGTCGTAGTGCTTCAGTTATGTTTTCAGGGTACTTTAACTTGAATCTCTCAAATATTCTTTCATTTCCAACAACGTAGAGGGTTCCATTAATTCTTGCAACTACGCCTTCCCCAGGTATTGTCTTGAATTCTCTTACTTGAAGGGGCTTAATACCCCTTCTTATTGCTTCATCAACAACTGCCCTTGCTATTGGATGTTCAGAGTACATATTTATTGAGTATGCTATTTGAATAACATCGTCTTCGCTGTAATTGTTAGCTGGAATTATTTTCGAGACTTTAAGTTCACCTTTAGTTAATGTGCCGGTTTTATCGAAGGCTATCACGCTAATTTTGGTCATATGCTCTAGATGCCTACCGCCCTTAATTAGTACTCCATTTCTAGCTGCAGATGTTAATCCGGAGACCATTGCAACTGGAGTTGATATTGCAAGTGCACATGGACATGAAATTACGAGCAGAGTTAGGGATCTATAGGCCCACTCATACCATGGCTGATTGAAGAGCACTGGCGGAATAAATCCGATAATGAGTGAAGTCAAAATTATTATAGGAGTATAGTACTGTGAAAACTTCCTTATAAATTGCTCAATCTCAGCCTTCTCCCTTCTAGCCTTCATAACCAGCTCCATTACTCTTGAAAACACTGTTTCATGTGCTTCCTTCTCGACTTTAATCTTCAAGAAGCCATCAACATTAATTGTTCCAGCAAATACCTTGTCGCCGATACTCTTGGAAACTGGAATGGACTCCCCCGTTAATGGGGCTTCATTAACATTCGATGAACCCTCAATTACAATTCCATCCAATGGAATTTTCTCTCCAGGTCTAACAGCAACTACTTCTCCAATACTCACATCTTCAACTTCAACCTCAACTTCAACTCCATTCCTAATGACCCGTGCCCTTTGAGGCTTTTCCTTAAGTAGAAGTTCAATGCTCTTCTTAGCCCTTTCAGAAGCATAACCTTCTAGGAAGCTGGCTATGTTAAATAAGTATATGACTGCACTACCCTCCTCATACTCCCCAATAATGAATGCTCCAATTGCAGCTAGCATTACAAGGAATTCCACATAAAACTTCTTTTCATTCAGTATTCCGTGAAGCCCCTCAATGAAAATTCTTCTACCGGAAATAATCATGGTCAAGAGAAAGAATGGTATTGAATAGACGGCTAAATTATAAATGAACTTTAGAACTAAGCCAATGAAGAGGGTGATTGATGAAGCAATTAGTTCCCAAGCAAATCCCCTGACACTTACTTCGTGATCATGAACTTCACCTTCCGAATTACATAGAGTATAATGATCATTACCATGAATGCGGTTATGAGAGCTCTCATCCACCATTACCAGCACTCTCCTTTCCCCAGCTACTATACAAGGTAAAGTATTTAAGCATGGAAGTTTCTCAAAGTATAGTAATTTCACTCAGGGGAAGTAAGTATGGAAGAAGTATGCTTCTGCCCACTCTATGGCCTCCTAGATATCATAGCTAAGAAGTGGGCTCTACTCATAATTGCAATCCTAGGAAATGAGGGTGAAAAGGGATTCAATGAACTTCAAAGAGAATTAAAGGGGATAAGCCCAAAAACCCTATCCAAAACACTTAAGGAGCTAGAACAGTACGGATTGATTGAGCGCAAAGTACTCAGTACATCACCTCCAAGGGTGAAGTACTCATTATCAAGTGATGGATGGGAACTTAGAAGGCATCTCATACCATTATTAAAGTGGGTTTCAGAGAAAGGTGCAAAGAAAGCTCCTTGGTGTCCAATAAAGCTATCAGCAAAACATGAAATCTAGCACTATAATCTTAAATCTTGATCCTCTCCCTCCAAAATAGAAATGATGGAATACGAGTTTAAGTTACTCTTTGCCCCTCAGTTTCTATTTTTACATATCTATCTGATGTTATATTTGGATGATCTCTAAATCCTAATCCATATGAGAGACAAATATCAATTGTAATTTCAGCAGCACATATATGGGTTTCATTACGCTTACTATAGAGCACTACTAATGGAAACTTAATGATACCTTTTTCATCAACCTTCACCCAAATAGCAGTTAGCTTAAATCCTTCAGATAAATAGCTTGGTAAGTAAAGCGTAATTCTCCTAGCCCTAAATTGACTAGCAATATCACTTAAATTAACCATTTTACCAATCTTCTCGAATGTCGGGCCAGGAAGAATAATTGGTGGCTGCTGCATCTTCTGCTACTCCCTCATTAAATGTACATAACCAGAAGACGCAGCTAATGCAATAAAAGCCGTAATGAACACTATGTCAATTATATTTCCAATTAACTTCTTTTTCCTCAATACCCTCCCCTCTTAGCTATAACTTCATAATTCGAAAATTTAGTTAAGTATAACTGTATTTTGTCTAAGCTCATCTAATTTGTAATTTTGATAAGAATTATAAATTCCTTATATTATATTAAGTAAAAGTTATTTTTAATATATAAGCAATTATGGCTTAGGATTACTGAATAAGTATTGTCAATGCTTGATGATGAATTGCATAGTCTTGGAAATATGGTAGCATAATTTTTATCAAAAAGCATTTGGGATTAGAGTTATTGATGAGTATGGATGAGCTTAAGCAGAAGTTGATTCAGGAATTGAAGAGGCTTCATAGAGAGAGGCTTAGAATAAAGTTCATAGGCTATATTAAGAAGACTGGAAGGAAGGCTAGATATGTGAGGGTTGAATAGTGGGTGTGAGAGTTAAAGTTAAAATTGAGGCTAATGATAGAAGTATTATAACTTCAGCACTAGTTAACTCAGGATTTGAAAGCACTTCACCTGACATAATTGTCCCAATGGGATTAGCTGAGAAGCTTGGTTTATGGCCGCCAACTGAAGTTGAAAGTGAGGAGGCATTAACTGCAGGTGGCCAAGTAACACTCTACCTCGTAAAGAGAAATGCTAGGATATCGATCATTTGCGGTAATGAAGTGAGGAAAGTCATTAAGGGAAACCTAATTGTAAATCCACACGTGGATGAAGTACTTCTCAGCGACTACGTAATTGATGAGCTTGGAATAGTAGTCATAAGTTTTAGAAGAGGATTATGGAGGCATGAAACCGATGAACTTGAGAAAGTCAGGGAAAGCACTAAACCACAATACTGGTAAGCTGAAATATGCAGTACATGAATTTTTAGTATCACAAATATTTTAACTAGTAGCACTCCTATTATGCTGAGGTGTAAAATATGAGTGAAGAGCTCAAGAGGGAAGTTAGAAAGCTTGAAGCCAGAATTAATAGTTACATCGAAGTTGAAAGCGACTTAATAAATGCCCTAAAGAAATTGAAGGAGAATATTGAGAAAATTGACGAAATATGCAATATATTAACTAGATCTAGTAAAGGTGATTTTTCAATAAATGATTTGATTAGGATTCTGGAGTTAAGAGTTGAATTCACCAAGATAATTAATGAAGTTCTCGAGGAAATTGGTAGAAGTGATCACGCTAAAAGCCACTTCATAGAATCATTCAATACGCTATTCATGTTGCTCGAAGAAAACGTTTACAGCTTAGCTACTAGACTACTGAAGGGCGGCCATTCATGAACTCAATGCTAATTTCATTAATTTGCTATGCGGGAGTGCATGTTACTGAGGTCAAATAAGGTCATTTCCACTTCAGTGCTTATATTGCATTAAGCTTTCAAACATCTTTTCTCTCTTTTTAGCTAGAGCTGTGTAAGTTGATTCAATCGACTCTATTAGAATTGATTTGAAGCTCTCCCTAAAGAGCCTTCTCAATATTCTTATTGTAAGCCCTCTAGGCGTTATTACCATGTTCCTATACTTCGTAAACTCGATCTCCTGTAGTGATTTAGCGGAGTCCCCCAACTACCTTCAGTACAGCTTCCTTAGCCACTTCCTGATGTATGCCTATCGCTAGTGATGCAAGAATTAGTGCATCGATAATCTCGGCGATAATTGCTGGACCCAACCAGGTATTATTATAAGTGCATCCAATACCTCTTCGTTAACCCAAGCAGTACTACCTAGCAACTTAAATAATTCTTCGACTATGGAACGCGAAGCACTATCAGTGCTCTCGTAGAATGCTAGACGGTAATAGACTCACCAACCAACGCATTTATGTTCGGCATAGCTCTAAACAATTTAGCATCCTCGCCAGATAACCTGGACTTCCACTACTTCAGCGGGACTAAAGCAACTGTAGAAATAATATTTTTCCCTGAACATAACCGCTAATTTCAGTAGCAACATTCATTGCTTGCCCCGGCTTAACACAGATAATAATCACATCACTCCAAGACGCTAAGTACCTATTATCCCGCGTAACTTCAATGCCAAGAGACCTAGCTCTCTAACGATTTAATACTCCTAGCAGAAGCAATAAGCTTCAACGAGCCTTAATAAGCGCAGTACCAAGCTTGCCAGCACCTAGTACGCCGATTCTCGAGTTCTGGAACCAAAACACCTCACATCTCGGCGCGAAATATACTTACTTCAATATATAAAGGCTTTTACATTAACAATGAATTTTCATTATTATAAGGCACATACGCTTTTATTTACAAGATCATCTCGAAAATCTTCATTACCGCATAGCGTGATTTTAATTGTGAAGTTTATTTGAAGTTACGTAGCTCTGAAGATTAGTGCCATAAATCTAACTATTCTGGCTATTTCATGCGCACACTTCTCTGGATCCGCGCTATAAACTCTAACTTTGAGTAGTGCAGTGCACTTTGAATCTTCAATTTTCAATTCAATAATACCTCTACCATGATCAGCCAATGCTCCAAATCCAGTATCATATATGAATATTAGCCTATTATTTTTCAGTGAAACTACCTTGGCTCTATAAGCTGTCTTTCTAAAGCATTCTTCGATATTTCCCGCCATGAAGTTAATGAACATTTCAGCCTCATCAATCCTCAATTCAACTGGTAAGAGGAATATCCAGTCGTGGCTTAGGGCTGTTGGTTTCTCATCAGCTTCAAATCGGAATTTCCTTGATGGAATAACTAGTAAATTTGATGCTAAAATTGGTAGAGCACCAATTAATACGCTTACTGCTCCAATGAAGCTTGAAGCGATAGTCCATGTAAATGAAATTTTCGGCTTCAAGTCCACTGGATTTAAAATCAGTATTTTATAGAAGCCTAAACCAGTAATGAAACCTAAAATACCTCCAATTAATCCAATAATCACTGCTTCTAGAGCAAATAAGCCAAGCATGATTGATGGAGCTACACCAACAGCAGATAGAATTTCCACATCCCTTCTCCTTTCATAAATTAAGTTTATTGATGAAATTATTGAGTTCATTAACACCAGGAGCACTAGGAATAGTGTTTCTAAACCCCTAATTTTAGCTACATTTTCAAATCTGAATGTGCATGCTCTTCCACCATAAATTGCGGAAGCCACGTAATCCCTGCGCATTAAAACTATTAATTCAGCATACCTCATGAGTTCACTTAGTGAGCAGTTCATGTAAATGAATGCTCTCGTAGGTTTGAGATTGAGAGTCTCCGCTATATTCCATGAAATAATTGCTATACTTGATGGATGTACAGCTGAATACTTAACATGAAGCTCTGCAGTTACTCCCTCACCCTTCACTATAGCAATAACACAATATGGTAGGAGAGGTCTGCCAGTAACTTCGCTGAGCCCAATTAGGTGCTTACCATTAAAAATCCCTGCAATAGTGAGGTTAACTAGCTTACCATTGTAGTTGAGCTTAACTACATCACCTATACTAGCATTCAAGGCTTTAGCCACTTCAAGATCAACAGCCACCTCATCATCACCAATGGGGAGGTAGCCGGAAACCAAGTATTGCTCAAAAATTTTTGCTACAGGGTCCATTGGAGATGAAAAGCTAATTAAATTAGTGACTGGCCAGAAACCTGAAGCATCACTTCTAGCAGGCATTAAGCATCCAGCAGCTCTACTTCTGGGAATATCCTCAGCTCTAAAAGTTACACCTAAAACTTTACCAGTCAAATTTAAAGCCTCTAAAATTGACAAGTCGATAGGTGCATGCTTATACTCATAATTTTCAAATCCTAAGCCAGTAATATTAAATGCATAATCCCATTCACTCAGGCGTATTTCCCTCTCAATGGTGTAAGATGTAAATGCAATAATTGCGGCGGTAAATATTAAAACTGAAGTAGTTAGAAGCATTGTTCTAAACTTTCTTCTCCTCAAATTCCTCTTAGCTAGCGAAAATAGGTCAGATAGGTTTGCAGTGGAATTGGCATTTAATATTACCTTCGATAGTGCAAGTAATAATGTTAACATTGAAATTAATGGTGGGTAAGTTTGAAGCAAACCTACTTTCATGAATAATGGGTAGAAGGCCATTAAAACTAGGTAGATAACATGCGAAAATAGCACTGCCAAAAGTAGTTTTAAGTGGAAACTCTCAATTAGCAACGATGATAGGATAATTGAGCTAATTGAAGAGAATGCTGACAGGAAAATTGATGATTTAACAGCTTCACTTTCAATCCAATTCAGAAAGCCAATTACATCTTCTAGAATGATTTTAGCTCTCTTCAAGTAGTTGAAGCTAATAATGTACTTTCCATGAGATAAAAGTTTAATTGAATCATTTAATAACATGGAAGCCCTATTTACATCAATCTTCAAACCTTCAACATAAAGATTAGCACGCTCAAAATCATCGATTTCCAATGAGACCCTATTAATCAACTCATTAATGTACTCGATTGCGTGTTCAAGTGAAATTTTAGTTAATGAAATTCTTACTGCTTCACCCCACCTTAAAGTTGTATGCTTAGGAAATACTTGAAATCTAATTTCACTTAACTTGAACTTTCTAGAAAAGAGGTGTTCGATTTTGAAGTATGCCCTGACTTCAATATTGAAGGGTGTCTCAGCTGGAACAATTACTATACTTTCATTTAAACCTAGTTGTTTGAAAAGTTGCTTCAATTGAGGCTTCATGAACGCACCATAAGTGTTGACTGAACCATTAAAAGTGAACGGTTCAAGCTTCTCATCAACAACTTTAAAGCTCACGGTATGGGCTGGACTGGTAAAATTCAAGTGCAAAACTTTACCGGAGAAAATTATTGATGCAGATCTATGAAGCTTAAAGTCAACTCTCACTACTCTATGCGACAAATACTCCTTTATAGTAAAACTATATATCGATGGTATGTAGTCCACACCACTAGTCGATTCATAATCTAGCCAAGCAATAATCGTAATAAAACTTGGAGCCTCAACTGCGCAACTTAAATTATATGAGCCACTCAAATCAGTATGCACTGCACTTACAAGCTTATCGTTACAGAAAACGTTAATGGATGCATTACTTAAGGATCTACCACTATTTGCATCCAAAACTGCACCAAACAGTGTTAACCTAGCAGTGCGATTAGCTAGTGACAATTGAAATTCCGCTTCTAAACTTGGGTTACATGACGGTAATAGTAGGATAACCAATAAAATTGAGATGAATGGGTACCATCCACTATCTCTAAAGTGCACAATTCTACTATTTCTTCTAAATAGCATACTTTTAATAATTGAAATATAGTAATATATTATTTCAGAGCTTTGCCTGATTAAATAATGTAAAGTTAATTTGTTCATAGTGTCAAGATATGTATTGCAATGCTTAGAAATATAGTTGTCGACATGCAAGTATAGATGGTATTAATATTTAGTAATCTACATAGTAAATAAGATAGATTGTTTTAACTAGTTTTATAACTTAAATATTCTTAGAGCATTCCTTCTTAGCACTAGCTCTAGTTCGTGATTACTCAATCCTGATATCTTTACTTTCTCTATTTCGAATGCTGGATGTCCAAATGGCATGTCCGAGCCGTAAACTACTCTTTCAGGTCCAATTACTTCTGCTGCTTCCTTAATTTTACTGTGCATTGGCATTCCAGATGTTTCGAGTATTATGTTGTCATGCTTTTTCGCCACTTCTATTGCACCATTAATATATACTATGTGGCCGTGTCCCATGTGGCCTAGAATTATGGTTACATCAGGAAATATGTCTGCCAGTGTTGAGTAGTGCCATGGCAGTGACCATGGTGGATGACCGCAGTGGAATAGTACTGGAATCTTATATTTACGTGCTCTCTCCATTATTGGGTGCACTATTTCTTGATCGGGCAGGTATGAGTGGAGGAGTGGATGAAGCTTTATCCCCTTAAAGCACCATTCATTAATTGCCTTATCAATGAGCTCTATTGCCCTATCTCCTTCATGTGGATTTACCCATACTAGGCCTACCAGCCTATCTGGATACTTCCTAACTGCCTCTAGAGTTATTTCGTTGGGTAGGGTGAATACTATGGATTTTTCTATATCATATTGATCCATTATTTTGATCATTGAATCGGCATCAAGTTCCACGTTAAATAATGGGAATTTTCCTAAATGAGTATGGGAATCAATAATCTTCATGGCCATTCACCTCACATTACATATTTCACTCCAAGTGCTTTTCGAATTGCCGCTAGTAATGGTATGGTCACTACTATATCAATTATACTGAGTGGATAGAATGTTATCAAGTCTAGATATGCTACTGGTCCAAAAAGCCAGTAGTCGTATAGGAAGTATGCCGTATTCTTCCATATGTGACCAACTATCATTGCAATTACCTCTGATGCTCCGGGTTTATTGCGAACAACATTTCTGAGCTTGCCGAGTATAAAGCCCATTAATCCGCGTATGACTATGGTTGCTGGTGCCCATTGAATAAACGCGCTCTGATATAGTGGATTCCAAATGTCAAATAACATTGCCCCAACTCCACATGCAAAGGCACCTATCTTGGAGCCGAAAAGTATTGCTGAAATGAATGATGCAACATCACCCATATGCCATACGCCGAGGGGCTTGGGCATGGGCACGGCAATACAAGTCATAATGTAAACTAGTGCAGTTGTCATAGCAGTATAAGCCACAATTTTAGCCTTGGTAACGCTCATAATGGCACCAAATAGCTATGATATGATCAAGTTTATATCTAAATGACAAAACCATAATATTGAAGTTTTAATATAAACTCACTTCCTTCTTCCCATCATTATAGTTAGAATTGAAGCTAGTATTAGTGGAGCTAGAATTGTGCAAGCCAGTCTAACTTCATTAATTGCGAGGGGCATGACTGTTCCCAGCATTAAATTTGAAATAAGCGGGTAAAGTACTATTCCCAGTATTGTGCCTGCAATAATTGAAATAGCAATATAATGCAGTCTCTTAATCAGCTTTTTGGCTGTGTAAATGTAGACTATAATTAGTGTTGCTAAGCCACCATAATATATTCTGATTAAATATAGATTTCCAATTAAGCTCCTAGTGCCATGATATTTTGTTGTATTACGCCAAGCATTAAATTTCTCCTTCAATTCCTCTGTAATCGATAAAAGGTGAGTGTAAAATTGTGGTATCCAGAGATTTTTGCTTTCAAGTTTTACTGATACTAAGTTACAGCCTTTAATCTTCAATATTCTCTGTGCATCAGATAGGCTGATTATTATGACATTTAATGGTGTTAGATATCCTGACAATAGCTCCCAAATTCGCTTATACTTAAACCTGTATGTTCCAATAATAATTAGCTTGTAGGTTGTATTATCCCTATAAATTATGATTTGATCACCTATCTTGAGCTTATAGTGATTGGCAGTTCTCCTACTTATAATGCAGTTACCCTCATGTAAAGAAACACTTCCCTCCTCAACTTCTATTAGCCTAAAGAAGCAGTCTCTATTTGGATCAAGTCCAACTATACAGAATCTCGGTGCAAGCTTCACTACTCCCTCATTCCTCACAACCCCAATATCAGTATGCATTCCTATTCTAGGCATGATAATTTTCACGCATTCCATAGCTTCCATTCTACGCAATTCTTCTTCAGTAAATGATTTCCTATTTTTCGGGCCAATTACTATGTCATCTCCATTATCTATAATGAATCTCTCAAAGGAATCTAATGAAAAGCTAAGTGATAAGAGAAATGAATAGGATATTATTGCGAGTAAAAGCAATATGCGTTCTCCATGCTTTACAAGCACCTATCCCTCCTCCCCAATTGGCATGAAATGCCAGGTAATCATCAACCAAATGATGTAGAAAGTAATTGAGAAAGTTGGAACTGAAAGGGCGAAAAAGATTATTAAATTATATGGATTTAGAAAGCCTTTCAGGTAAGATTCAATAACATAATAGATGTTAATGAGCATGTAACCAGCAATTACTTGCTCAATCAAGCTTGTCTTGAATTTTTCGAATATTAGGTGGAGGCCAAACCATAATGGGGGTCCGGATACTATTGAAGTGGCCACGCATACGCCCAATACGTAAATTAAGCTAGTTAAATCTCCTTCAACAAGAGCAATCCAATAGCCACCTGAAATAAAGATCGCAGTAGCATGACTAATCAAACCCTTCACAATTACTTGAAGATACCTGCTTACAATACTAGTGGGATTCAGAATTATACCTCCAGCTTATCCATATATGTGTTTAATTGTATTATTAATAATTTTCGATTAATATTGAAATTTTAAAGTATTTGAATTAATGTGGAAGCTTGCAAGTACTCATCCATCAAATAACCTTGCCTTCAATACTTTAGGTATTTGAATTACTACTAAGGCTAATGCTGAAAATATTGGAAATAGTGTTAGTATTGAATTGTAGGTTCCAGTCAACTCAATTATGTATCCAAATAATATTGGTCCAATTAGGAATCCGGCGTCGTATGCCATGGTAAATATGCCTGATGCAAATCCCCTAATATTTGCGGGTAATTCTCCTAGAGCCATTAGCTGAATTGATGGCACTAATAAACCTAAACCCAAACCGAAAATTGCTGAGCAAATATATGCGAATGGAGGTTTATAGAGTGAAATTAGTAGTATGTATGAAATTATGGTTAGCATTAATCCTGCTGATGCTGTTGAAATAGCACCTTTCCTGTCAGCGATTTTCCCACCTATGCTTCTCGTTAATATGCTACATCCCCCTTGAATGCTTGAGTATAATCCATAAGCTGCAACGCCGTAACCTAGTTCCTTATACATTGCTGGTAGGAAGGTGAATAGTGCACTGAAACTTGTTGCATGTAAGTTTGTTGAAATTAGTGCGCAAATGAACTTCAAGTTTAAAAGGCCCTTAAAAGAGATGGATTTACCATGAGATTTAACGTTGAAATCAGTTTTCTTCAAATACGCTTTAACTCCTCTGTAAGCTGAAGATAAAATTGCTAGCGAAATTATTGCTAGTGCAAGCGTGAATAGGAAGTTTATGTTATAGCTACCATAGAAGTCGGATACATATCCCCCAATTGCAGGTCCAATAAGCTGACTGACCCCAAACATCGTGCTTCTCCATCCAAGAAACTCCCCCACCCTACTGATAGGTGCTAAATCAATTATTATTGATATGGATGCTGGGAAGAAGGAGGCAGCTGCAAATCCATGAATAATCCTTGCAATAGCATAAATCATAATATTGCTTGAAGCATAATATGCTATCGCTGCAGTGCATATTAAAATGCAACCTAAAATCATGACCTCAATCCTATAACCCCTATCACTAATTAATCCGAATACAGGCCTCATAATTACAGCCACCAATGAAGTTAGCGCAGAAACTACTCCAACTATGAATGGTGAAGCACCAAGTTGAACAGCGAGTGGAGTGAAGACGGGAGAAGCAATCATTATTCCGAGAAAGAACATGAAAATGGATGCGTTTAGTGTCCAAATAGTTCTCAGCAAATGCTTCATCGCATCACCTCAACCATGGATTAAAAAGAATAGCTCAATATGGCTTTTAAAGCTTATTGGGGAACATCCATATTTCGACTATCAATAGCGTTCCAAAATAATAAAAGAGGGGAGTCTATGCTTTAATTCGCATTACATACTTCAGAAGCACATAGATTATTATGGCTGCTATTATTGCCGTTATAATGCCCATTCCAATAACTATGCTGTAAATACCTGATACACCTGCACCAACACCCATTATTTCTCCAATTGCAGTTCTAATTTTATCCTTCAAGTCTCCAATTAAAGTCAAGATTTCATCGGCTGCAGCTTTTATGCTCTTTAAAATATCGTACTTCTCGCTCTCCATGGCTTCAAGCTCTTTAAGTAGATTAATTTCGTCTTCAACCCTATTTATCACGTACTTTACATATGCTAGCTCTGTCTTAGCATATGAGGTTCTTCCTCTCAATGAATTGAGCGCATGAACAATGCATCCCGCCGCTCCATATGTGCCAATATTCCTCAGTGGCTCAGTAAACCATGTAGTCTTTTCCTTCCAGTAGTTCTCTATGGCCACATCTATGCTTGAAAATGCCTTCTCCATTAAATACAGCACTCCCTCTTTACCACCGTAGGTGACTGTTGGTCCAGGCTTCATGCTTATTCCTTCACTTATGAAGTAAAGTGAAAGAGCCAATCTACTCTTTGCTTCCTCAATTAACTGTTGCAAATCCTTAATGTCATATTTGAACTTGTAGGCTTCAATTTGCTCCTCTAATTCTAGTAGTCTGCTATGAGATTCAATCAATTCAGATACCACTCGATCTACAGTTTGGCATGCAGATTCGAATTCAGTGCATAGCTTTGGAATTTCCTCTAAATAATACTCGAACATTTCATTGGGGGTCATGCCGAACCATGACCTAGCAGCCTTAATCCATGGAGGGTTAGGATTGCTTTCATAGAGACTCTTTAATTCACCGAGTTTTTCAAGTATCCTGCCTTTGATCGTCAAGGCTTTATTTAAGCCCATTTTAGCTTCACTTATTAGGGTGGAGGTCTCGATCAGTGATTGTGCTTTAATCTTCAGCTCTCCAATTGAAGCTAGTGCTGCATGGAACGTTGCTCCACCTCCAATTGTTAGCGTGTATGGGCCGGAGGATGTAGTCCATAGTGCGGCATTAATTGGCATTCTGCCTGGAACATACGTGAAGCCATTTAATACGAGATCTGTTTTGAATTCTGGATGCGGTCCAAATAGAACGACTTTGCCAAGACCATAGGTTCCAGAGACTACGACGGGTTTACCTTGAATGGTAGCATTATAGACTGTGGTTCCAATGAGGCCTTTCTCCTTCTGGAGCTCTAAATTTGTATAGTACTCTGCTGCAGTGAAGTATTTTGTGAAGTTCCAATTGACTACTAGTCCATCTGCTCTTGAAGCATGTGGAAGTACACCTGAAACTACTTCAAATATTGGTCCCTGCCACCAAACCATTTCGAATGTCTCAGGAATACCCCACATTACCGGGTGTTCTGGATTTATGTTCCTGAATACTGCAACTCCAATTCCCGGATATAGCTTCTTGAACTTACCCTCACCCTCAATCACGTTCCATAGCTTAGCATTAATTATCTGGAGATTGTAAGATACATCCCATCCCAATGCCCCTATAGTTGCAGCCCATGAACCTGCACAGCTCGAAACATATCCTCCACCATTACGCACAAATTCCTCGACTTTTTCACCTCCATCAGCACCTAGAGTGCTGAGTATTCCAGTGGATCCATCACCTGGAACTACGAGTAGATCATAGTTTTCCAGTACGCCGGCCCTAATATCGTTATCATCAACATATTCCATTAGAAATCCAAGTGTACTGAAAAGCTCGACATAGGGTGTTGGGAGAGCTGCATGACCAGCATATATTGCTATTCTTAGGGGCTTTAAAGCATAAACCATCACATCTACTTCTTCAGTTACTCTCACTAGCTCAATATTAAGCTCTCCAGCTAGAAATGTAACTAACTCGTTTACCTCTATACTTATTGGTGCAGCTTTTAGAGGTAAAGTTGCTATTGGAATTATGAAGTCACCTTCACTGACAACAGCACCTTCATAAGTAAATTCCTCGGCAACCCAGTAAACGGGTATTCCAGCTCTTAATAGCAAATTGACGAGCTGATGCGCATTTACCCAGTTTTCTTCGTTTACCCGAACAATGTAAGCCAATGGTGCTTCCTGAGATAGTGCTTGAGGAACATGTAGAACTGCTAGGAGAACTATGAGTGCAATTGCAATAGCTTTAATCTCAAAATTTAACTTTCCAAATTTCACAACATCACCTAAAAATATTTCAGCTTTCAATGTATATAAAGTAGCCCTTAAATTACCATTAAAAAAGTGAGCATCTATCATCTCTGAAATTAACTATTTAGTTTAAATTTCAAGAACTCCTTTGCCACTTTAATTAATTTTTCTTTCAAGCAATTATTTCTCATGAGCTTCGCGATAAATATTCTCGGCGGAACATTCAATGCATTACTACTTAGCCCAGTTATAGTTATGCCTAATCTATCCATTAAATCACTTAAATTAGCATCCTCCCCCTCAATTTCAGCCAATTGGAATATTAGCATTAATAGGCTTTCATCTTGAAAAATTTCACTGGATCTACTCCATAAACATGCATTCTCACTATGGTTGTTTCGTATGGATCGCATACTTCCTCCTCAAGATTAGCAGCTACTACTAAATCTATTTTAGCCAGCCTCTCAATTAGCATTCTCCTCTCTTCGCTCGGCATTATTCTTGGATCAGTCATTGCAGCTACATGAAAGCTCACATCGTACTTCAACAAGTTACTTATTGCATTAAATGGTAATTGAAATGCCTCTTTAATAGCTCCAGTTCTAAGCGTGAATGCATTGGGCTCACCCGCCTTTAAGCTAACCCTAACATGAACCTTTCTATAGTGCGATATCTCCTTAACATAGTTCTTACTTGAGCCAAATAATATGCCATTGGTTTCAAGTATGAAGAGCTCAATTTCACTCCTCCTCTCAATTTCCTCAAGCAATTGGATGAGATGATCCCGCCCAATAGATGGTTCAACTCTATGTGAACCAAACTTTTTTATTCTAAAATTCACACTTCTTCAGTTTGGTGGCTGAGTTGAAGCTCAACTTACCCCTGAAACCCTACTATTTGAAGTTGATTGAGAGCAGTGAAAGTGTTAGGAGGCTTGCTGTTAGAGCTTACGTGAGGGGTGGAAGTGCTGAGACCGTTAGGAGCTATATTGATGGAGTAATAATGCTCTGCAAGTTTCTCGGCATGGAGCCAGATGAAGCTTTGAAAGCTAAGTTGGACTGGGAAGGCGTGTTAAACGAGTTTATAGCTTGGCTCCTCTACGATAGGGGAGTTGCCAGGACAACTGCACTAAACTACTTTAAGGGTGTTAAGAAGTGGCTTCAAGTAAACTTGCCTAAGGATGAGTGGAACTCAATTGACTGGAGGAACATCGAGAAGCCCCGCACATGGAGAGTTGAGAGGGAAAGAATACCTGAAAAGGAAACTCTGAAGTTAATCATGCAAGTTGCAAATCCTAGGGATAGAGCAGTTATTGCACTTGCAGTTTCAAGTGGATTGAGGCAGTCAACAATCCTAAACTTGAAGCTAAAAAACATAAAGGTCTATGAAAAC
>Ga0190367_1000265_pt1 | contig 39937 bp, 36 predicted proteins | sample 4872181011_MG_FD_171838 | JGI IMG/M metagenome (GOLD analysis project Ga0190367, IMG submission 171838) | Hydrothermal vent microbial mat bacterial communities from Southern Trench, Guaymas Basin, Mexico - 4872-18-10-11_MG | ecosystem: Environmental > Aquatic > Marine > Hydrothermal vents >... | reverse complement strand
CCAAATTTGGTGATAAAGCTTATCCAGATTATGTAAGAAAATGCAAAAGGCTTTTACCACACATTCATGAAACTGAGCCATTTTTCATCACAAAACTTAAGAAATGAACTTCTATCCGTTAAAACGGTAATAAAATTTCCTTTCGCAAGGCTTCGACGAAAGAGTTAAATCCAATTTCTTCCGATATAAGATAGAGTTACGATCAACGAAGGGAATAGCAGCATAAAACCTACTATTGCAAATAACATGCGCATGCTTATAAAATTAAGCAGCATACCAGCCAAAATGGAACCGATTGCCACAGAAAGAGATGTTATAAATGTGTCGAATGTTGCTGCAAGCTCCTTATCATACATGTTTCTTGCGAGGAAAACGCTTTTTGAGGTTTCCGTAAGCCATCTTCCGAAATTTTCAATTAGAAATAAGGAGGCTATCAAAATTAGGTTTTTTAAAATTGAGAATGCTAAAGACGCCGCTCCAATTACACAGCAAGCAACAACGATGTGATGCTTTTCAATTTTTCTAATGATTTTCGAAGTTTTCAATGAAATAAGGGATAACATAAAGGATGAAGTGGTTATAAGCAAGACAATGTTTTTCTTTGCAACATTCAAATCTTCTTTCAAAAAGACCACAAAAAAGCTTCTGTAAACACCGATTGCGATGAGAGATAGTATAAATAATGTGACTATTAATAGGTTGCTCCGAATAACCTTTTTTAGAATAAGGCGATCTCGCCTCTTTGTTTTTATATAAAATTTTTCTTTAATTAGAAAACTGATAGTAATGAAGCCTATTAGTTGAATAATCGCAGAAAGAACAAAAACAAGTTTAAAACCAGAAATCACAAAAATTAAGCCGCCAACTAATGGTGCTAGGAAAGATGCAATGAATGGTGCTGCATAAAAATAGGAAAAACCCCTTTCAGAGACCCTCTTAGCAAGTATATATCGACTTGATATATAAAATGAAGATGAGCAAACTCCTAGGAATATTTGCCAAATTAGAATTTCAACGACGCTTTTAGAAATTATCATTCCGAATGAGTATAGGGCGTATCCTAAAAACGAAAACTGCAAAATTTTTCTTGCATCTCTGTTTACAAATAGTTTTTTTAAAATAGGGCATGCAACCGCTATTGTTGCATAAATTAGCAAGTATGCACAACCTATTTGCGACATAGTGAAGTTTCTTTCTATTAAAAATAGCGGATAGTAAAGAGAAAAGAGCTTATAGCCAAAAAGCAAAAAGAAATGACTTATTGGCACATAGAACGCAACGTCTTTTGGGAAGTGTAAATAATGCTTAATATCGAGATGCGGCATTAAAAATCAATTCATAATCCAATTGAAAACCATTTTGGTATATTTTCCATATGGAAAATAAATTTAAATATGTAGCTTACCCAGAAAATAATAATGAGAATTAAATGGCACGGTCATGCGAGTTTTGAAGTTGAGATTGATGGTATAGTTATTCATTTTGATCCATATTGCTTAGCAGGGGATTACAAAAAGGCAGATATCATTCTAGTAAGTCATGAACACTTTGATCACTGCGATTCTTCTGTAATAAGCAAAATTAGGAAAGATGATACAATAATTTATGCACCAAAAACAGCAGCTGAAAAGATTAGAGGTAATATAATAAAGGAGGGAGATGTTGTTGAAGAAAGAGGAATTGTTATAAGGGCTGTGCCTGCTTATAATCCAAATAAATCTTATCATCCCAGAGGTTTGGGTGTTGGGTTTATTGTTGGTAAAGGCGATATTAAGGTTTATCATGCTGGAGACACTGACTATATTCCTGAAATGAAGAATTTAGCAAATGAGAATATAACTGTAGCTTTGCTTCCAGTTGGTGGTACTTACACTATGAATTGTGAGGAAGCAGCTAAGGCTGCAAAAGATATAAAGCCAAAGATCGCAATACCTATGCATTTTGGCAAAATTGTTGGAGGTAGGGAAGATGCTGAGAAATTTAAAGAAATTGTAGCTGAGGAGGGTATAAAGGTTATAATTTTGAGTGAAGGAGAAGAAATTGAAATTTAACTGCTTTTTAAGTTTCAAAATATTATACTATGCAAGACATCTTGCAACCTCAAGAAAACCATAGCCATTTATCCTTATAGTGCTATTTCCCCTTGTGACATCTCCTTCAATGATCATGTAAGGATGTTTTGTTATCCATCCAGGTGATTGGATATAATAAGATCTCATTGTAATCTCAAAATCCCCTTCTCTGAATTCCCCTTTAAGTTTTATAATTTTTGGATAATCTAAATCTATTACCTCAAAATCATCCGCCCTAAAGGATTCGTTGGTTAAAGTAAATCCTATCCTCCCGTTTCTTCCAAATATCGTTTTTTTATCGCAAGAGGCTGTTAGGAGGAATACACCATAAAACTCTGGAGTATTAACACATATCCAACTTTCATAAGATTCCGTTCTCGGCAAATCAGCCCAGCTATGTTCATAATCCCCATATCCCTCAAATTCATAAATTCTTTTTCCATCTTTTTCTATGATCCCCCTTATCTCAACTGGATCATCGAAACCCCCAAAATGCATATATTCAGCAAATCCCACCATCTGACCTTTCTCTTTGCCATGCCATAGCGGAATCCCTCTCGATGTTGTATTTAGAATTATCCTATAGCCATTATAGGAAAACTCCAGGTTCCTTTTATCTTGATGAGTACTCATCCTAAGAAAACCATCCCGAAAATTGCTCGAAATTATAATTGTATCATCTTTAATCGATACCTCCCTTTTAGCTTCTTTTTTAAAGTCAAATAATGTTTCGTTATTAATTCCAACAAAAACAATAACCATATTTTGTGTTTGCGAGAACCAAAGACTGATATAATTTCCTTCCTTATCTTTGGCGTTTCCCCCTATGAAATACCACTCTGTACGGGTTGGATATTCTCTTGGTAGTTCATCTTCAAATTTTGGTCTATCACTTATGTAGGAATGGGATAATGCCAAATCTAACTTATCTGCATTTTCCAAAGACTCAAATGCCTTATCTATTGCAAAGTCAGCTCTCTTGTAATCTCCTTTTAAGTAAAGCTTCTTGGCTTCTATGTAAAGTAGATAGCTCTCTGTAAGATACAATTTATTTGCTTTGGCTTTGATTTCTCTTTCTAAATTCAAAAGTTTTTCTTTTACCCTCTCCTCAGACGGCGCCGTTGATTGCTTGAGATATACACCAACTAAAATAATAGCAACCACTAGCACCCCAATCGTGATTTTCTTCTTTATAGTTGTTTTAGTGTACATGCTCTATCCAACCAAAACCGTTTGTGAGTTCCCTCCCATCAAGTCTACCCGTGCTTGTTGCTAAATATTCAGCTCCTATATTGCCAAATATATAATGTGTAATATCCAAGGTTCCCTTAGGAGTATCTGCAACGATGTGTATGCTTTTATTTTTACTGTCCACGAAATAATCGAAATTTGAAGGTATAATATACTCACCATCTATGCATAATCCTGCATCTCTATAGTTTCCGAAAACAACAAATATTCCCTGAACTCCGTCAAATCTAAAAGGCATCCACCATTCGTTTCCATATTCTTTTATTTTCTGCACTATATTCCCTTTATTGAAGAAGTGTTCACTATGCCCCATTCCTGTTAGATTTATCCTCTTACCATCTATTAAAATATATCCCGTGGCTTTTGATGTCTCCTCAATTCCAGCAATTTCACAACCGGGGTAGACTTCAGCAACTCTTGCTTTATTGTACCAGAAAGAAATTTCTTTTTGAAAAATTAAGTAAATATGTGTATCCCTGCAGCTAGCCTCCAACTCATAGCTATTATTATGTATGGTATACTTTATGTAGTCCTCCCCCAAAGACGAAGGCGCCCAGTAAACTATCTTTTCCTCATCAAACCTTCTTCCAGATTCCTTTCTCCAGTCAAACGATAGATGACAAATAATTTCATCATCAGGAAAACGCTTCATGATTATACTTGCTTTCCTCCCATAATGATATTGAAAATTTCCATACAACCCATAGAGATTCCCATCATCACCTCTTCCAACAAAGCTAAACCAATTGTTATGTCTCGGGATTCCGAATAATTCCTCTAAGGCAAGTTCATCGATACTGGGATCATGTATATTGCCCAGTTTTGATTCTTGCAGATATTTACCAAGTAAGATAACTGCAATTATTAAGAGACAGATTGTAATTAAGATTTTTTTGCTCATAGTTTTTACTCATCTTGAATACTATAAAACTCGTAAAGATTTCTCAAGAATTGCCTTGTTATTTCCAGCTCTTTCTCATCTAAATCCATGACTTGCATTCCTAGCCTCGGGAACCAGAAAACAACATTTCCTTTATAGCCAACCGTTGCAATCTGTGGATTTTCATTCAAATAACCCAAAACTTTATATCCTTCACTTTTATAATCAAATACAGGAATGTAATAGACATTGTATTCGCTTTTCTTATCGCCCTGTCTGCCGGAAATATCTTTCAGAAGAGGATCATCTGAATTGGAGTATGTCCACGAGTAACGAATTCCTTTGTACTCCCGAATTGTTGAATTTATACCCAGCAACTCCTTCAGGTACTTCATTTCTCTTTTTCCGTATTTATCATACAGTCCGGTTCTTCCCTGAATAAATAAACCTCCGCCAGAATTTCTGTAATTTACTAAAATCTCCAAGAGCTCATTATCCATTCTGTAAAGGTTGCTTAATGCTACTGCTCTGTAATTTTTCAAAATATCTGGATTTGATAAAATTTCATTTGTCGTAATTATATCGAAGTCGAGCCCTGCCGAATAGAGCAACCCTCTCAGCATAGCCCTATCTGCTATTTTGAAGTGAAGATACATTTTTAGATTTCCCTTTCCGTCCCGGTAATCAAAGCTCTTGGAGAAGGTATCATCTATTATCGCAAATTTGCTTCTTTTCAATCTTCCCTCTGGAGTTGAATGGAAAGTTTCCGCGGTAGCCTTTATCTGCTCATCTGTGAATTCAGGAAAGCCCATAATTTTGTTCTCCCACAAAGCCATTCCGCTTCCAGTTTCCCTGGCAAATACAGCTCGCTTTTTCAATTCCACTACATCATCTCGGGGTAGATTCCATCTACTTTCCCATTTTATAAATGCCGCTTTTCCTCTGGTTTCGAAGTATTTCACAAAAGCATACTTATCCGCTTCATCTACGGCAAGCCATACTTTGTATATTCCAGGATTAAAATGCACTATATCCACTTTTGAAGAAGAATATTCGTCATAGTTCAAAGCCATCGAATTTATGAATAGAAGTCCGCCTCCTACAGATGGCGATGTCATTATTAGAACATGATTCGGATCTGCACTTTTTACAACATCTATCAAATGATTCCTCGCCTTCCTTTTCTCTTCAAGTCTGAAGAGTTGCCAGTCATAAAACTGCCTTCTTGAATCACCTCCACCGTTTATCCACTCTATCATTTCTGTAGGATTAGTTATGTCTGGCAATGGCTTTGGTGGCTCAGCATTTTCGAAATTTACTGAAGAGTTGCTCCATGCCTTTTGGAGAGATGAAACATTATGATTATACTTTTCTTTAAGCCATTCCCTGAATCTTTGCTTCGCAAAGGGAGAATAATCAAACCAGCCTTTCAGATAAGGAGTACCTGGATAATTATCTTCGTTTGAATATCCAAACTGCAGGAGAAAGCCGAGATATGCCGGATGATTTTTGTATCTGTTAATTACCGCCCTGATTGCCTCGTCCTCGTATTTCTGGAAATCGGGAACATTAAAGCTCATCATCGGAACGGTTTTTCCCTTATCGCTTGTCTGAAGAAAGTCTTTATAATTTGGGGTCAGGTCAAACCACCACTGAGGTGGCACATTATGCCAAAAGAAAGGAACGATATAAACATTTTTTGATTTCGCATAGTCGAATATTTCATCCAGTTTTTTCCAATCCATCAATTTTCCAACATCTTCGGGTTTTGGAAAGGTATTATGTTTTGTTGTATCCATCAGGTACCAACTGAGTTTTATTGCAACATAATTGTAGCCATATTTTGCAGCTTTATTAATGTATTCTATAACCTTTTGATATTCCTCATCGCTTTTGTAAGGATCAGAGGTTGTTCTGAGTCCAAGGATGTCCAATGGTTTTTCTCCAACAAATAGGGTTGGATTTCCATCCACTACTTTTATATAGCTTCTTTTCGGAGTTGCTAATAGTTTTTCTTTCGTCATTACTGAGTTATAAATGTAAATAATACACACCCCAAGCAAAGCAATTACTATGATCTCAATTGCGATTAAAAGTTTTTTGTTCATCATAATTTATTTTATGGTTAATATCCTTGCACCATAAGCAGGAAGAGAAATTTTGAAATTACTTGGGTCATTAACATTAAAAGTTTCATCATTTAACTCATCATATAACACCGTTCCATTTGGAAGGAAGGATAAATTAAGTATCGATGTTGCTGATTTGTTCAAGAAGTTTACCACAACAACTACCTTTTCATCCTCATATTTCCTTAGATAAGCAATAACATTATCTCCTCCTCTCCAGACATTTTCTATTTCTCCTTCTTTAAGTGCTCTTGATTTCTCCCTTATTTTCAGCAATTTTTTATAAAGATTGAACATTTCGTGATTAATTGGGCTTATGCCTCCTTCTGGAAAAATCTCTCTATGGTAAATATGTGGGAAGCCTGGAATGGTTGTAATTAACACAGCACCCAATTTGTGAATCTCAGGATTTTTTTCATAGAACTGGTAGCCAAAGTCATGGGTCATCAAAAATCTCCCCCTTGGCTTTCCGTAATATAGGCATTCTTTTTTGAAAAATTCAACGAAATCTTTAGAGGTAATCTTTCCTGTCAGAACCTTTTTCATAAAACATTTGCCGAATTCATAAGAATAAGAAGCATCGGCATATTCATTTAACTCTGGCAATGCCATAGAACAGGGAATTGGATTGGGATACGGGCAACCCCCTCTTTCTTCAACCCCTGCTTCAAGCAAATACAATCTTCCAAGATAGCCCCACTCAAGATACAAAGCTTTATCTTTGCCTAAAGCTGATTTTATGCTCTTCAATAAATCTTTTGAGTGATGCTCTCCCTCCACAGGTTGAGGGCAATCAGGAATGCTTTCATTGCAATGTACTGTTCCTATAGCATCAACTCTCCAGCCATCAATTCCAAATTCATCAACATAATATTTAGCTATTTTTGTGAAATGCTCTATCACTTCTGGATTTTTTCTATCAACAGCATATCCCCAGTGTTTGTGAGGCCAGCAGAGAGCCAATCTTCCGTATTTATCTTTAAGAATCCAATCTTTGTGATTTTCATAAATATACCTTCCAGGACCTGTATGGGCGGTTACCAAATCCAAAATTACCTTTATTCCATAGCTGTGAGCTTTTTCAACAAACTCTTTTAAATCTTTCTCGGTTCCCTTTTCTGGGTCTATTTTGTAGTAATCCTTTATGCAATACCTCTTCAATCCTCTCGGTTCTTCACACATTTCCCAAATTGGAGTTAAATAAACTGTCTTTATTCCCATCTCTGCCAGCAAAGGAAGCATTTTTTCTTGTTCTTTGAAGGTAAGAGTTCCTTTTTTGCTGGATTGGATCATCTCAAACAGAGGTTCATCTATCCAGTGAGAAATGTTTGGGGATATAGTAAATATCACTGTTTTCTCGTTGTTGGTTGTGTCTGATTCCTCTGGAATACCGAATACATTTTCAATTTTAACTCCAAACGTATGTTCTCCAGGTTTAAGCTTCTCTGGCCAGTTTGAAGTTCTTGACCAAGTATATGTATGTTCTTCGCCTTTTTCTATTTCTGAACCCCATTCATTACCAGCTGAATAGCAGTTGATCTTCTCTCCGTCAATATAAGCGCAGAGTTTAAATCCTTGGCCACTGCTCCTTAAAACCGTGTCTCCTATGTTTTTGATTGTCGAATAAAAGGTTATTTCTTCACCAATCTTTGGATTTTTAGGAGTCCAGGTTATGTTAGTTACTGTGAAATCAGGCTTTGCTTTTTTCTTTTGTACTAGTTTTTTGATTGTTTCATAAGTTTCAAATTCAGGAGCTAAAGCATCATAACTTCCAAAACCACATTCTTCTTTTGAATCTCCTGAAATTAAGCATTTTTCTTTGCAGATATCACAACAACACTGAAAGGAGAGAATTTTTCTCTCGTTTTCCTTCCAGGGTCCCATCATCTGGCCAGATATTGGATAAATAAAAACAATTGTCAAATTTTCCTTTTTGCTCAAGTCGACAAAGAACCTATCTACATTCTCCAAAAACTCTGCTTGTTCTTCTTTGCTTAAATACTGAGAAAAGATGTGCATTGGCGAGTAATAATAGCCAGTGTCAAACCAAACAAACATTGGGATATCTCCAAAAATTTCGCGATGTTTTTTAACAATATCTTTCCACTTCTGACTGTCTATCCTTTTGTTGTAAATTTCTTCGGAAGAAATCGTTGTGACAACAAAATCATAATCTGGAACCAAATCTTTTATCAACACACTCTGTTGGGGAGCTTTCTCCTCGCCAAGCACACCCCAACTACCTACTAAAACATACTTCCCTTTCGACAAACCGTATCTGTGAATTCTATCGATAAATTCCTTTTGAGCATTTATTATTTCCTTCACTCTATCATCCTCCAATGCTTCGGAATAATTACAATTTTCTATTGTTCCCTGCTCTTCCAAACAATGCAAAGCAATGGCATTAGCGGATGGATTCTGATATTGGTCAATCCATATAGCATCTGCTCCTCCATCAATTAATTTTTGAGCTATATGAAAGGCAAAGCTTTGCCAATCTTCTTTTGTTGGATCTCCCCAATAAACTGAGAGATTATTTTTTACGAAATCTTCTGAAACTTCTTTACAATTAATATCCTTCCTTACCCAATGCCTCCTTTTTGCTTGGATACATTGATATTCTGCTTTTGACATTTTAAATCCGTGCTCTTGTGGGTCAAAAGCCATCTCCCATGCTTTTTCTCTGGGTATAATCTCTCCTGTAATCGGATCTCTGTCTTTTGCCCGAGGAATGAATTGTAAACCAAAAGAAGCCATGAATATAGCATTTGGCATTTCTTTTTTGAAAAGTTTTACAATGTTTTCATAATCCTCCCAAGTTTGTCCAGATAGAACCAATCTATTGAATTTTTCTTTCCCAAAAATTCTCTCAAATTGCTCATCTTTTGGAGAAAATGGTAAAGGTTGCCATCTCCACCAGCCTCTGACCAAATCAACATTTAAATCTTTTAGAATCCCAATTGCCGCCTCATCGCTTCTTCCAATTACCCTTCCTCCAGTGAGATATTGATACCAGGCAGCAACTTTAACACTTTTTAGCTTACCTAGAGCATCTTTTCTTTGAGCAAGTTCCTTTATCATTTCATAAGTTTCAAACTCTGGAGCTAAGGAATCATACCAGTTAAACTTGCCGTAAGATAATTTTTTCACCAATTCCTCTCTTCCCATATCTCCTCCATGCACGGGATAGATGAAAATTATCCCCTTCTTTAAGAAAAATTCATCCGCTTTCTTTAAAAACTCTCTTGCCCCTTCTTTGCTTAGCTCCTGAGAGAAAACATAGAGTTGGGTTCTTCCTGGCCCGCCATAATCTATTCTCGCAAATATTGGAATTCCGTATTCTTTCTTGATCTTCTTTACCAACTCGTCCCAAAGCTCTTCGTTAAAGTTTGCTATCTCACCTGTAAATTTATCTTTTATTTCGTTTGAAGAAGGGGAAACCATTGCAGCATCAACATTAACATATTCTTTTGGAACGTTGATAATGGAGTCCTTACCTTTGACCGCAACCCAGGTTATAACATAAATATATTTCCCTTTTCTCTCTCCGTATTCGTGTATTTTATTAACTATCTCTTTTGCAGCCTCATAGCTTTCTTTCACTGCTGGATGATTTGGGTTCTTGGTCAATTCTTCCATCAATCGAGCCTGCATATAAAGCATATCAATCCATATAGCATCAACTCCAGCATCAATTTGCTTGTAAATTCTTTCAAGGAAGATTTTTTGGAACTCTGGATTTGTTAAATCTGGGAAGAACTTTCTCATTCTTTGCTTTAGTTCCTTTTCACTTGGGCAGGATTCATTTTCTTCAATATCCCCCCATCTTTTCGCCCAGTAGCATTGAATATCCTTCCTGCTAACATTAATCCCCCATTTCTCTGGATTTAAGGCTATTTCCCATGCTTTATCTCTGTCTCCAGGCTCAAGAATTAAACGAGACTCCCCAACCTCCTCTGGATAAAGATATTCAGCCTGGGTTCCGCCGCAAAAGATAATGTCTGGCAACTCTTTCTTTATCTTTAAGATTGCTTCCGTTAAGTGCTCATAGCTGTAACCAGATAAATCACATTTTTCTCTTTCCTTCTCGGTTGGCAAATCAGAGCATTTATCTGGGCAGGGTTTTTGAGTCATCCATCCCTGAAAGAGAAAATCTGTTTTTGTCTCTTTTAAAATTTGTATCACATCATCTAAACTCCTATTTATGACCTTGCCATCAGTTACATAGCGATATTGAACTGCAACTTTGACTTTCGAAATATTTATTGTAGGCTGCCATATCTCTGGACATCTGCATTTTCCGTTATCGCAATACGCCTGTGGACATTTTACTGACTTGCAATCATCATCTTCTTCACATGTTTTCAACATCAATATCCTTGAACCATAAGCAGGAATGGAAATTCTGAAGTTGTTTGGATTATTAACAATAAAGGTTTCATTATTTAGCTCATCATACAGAATACTTCCCTTTGGAACGAAGGATAGATTAAGAATTGACGTTGCTTGCTTGTTCAGGAAGTTTATCACCACAATAACGCTTTCGTTTTCGTATTTTCTTAAGTAGGCATAGGTAGTATCTCCTGATTTCCATACATTTTCTATTGAGCCATATTTTAGAGCATTATGGCTGTTACGTATATTCAGAACTTTTTTCCAAAATGCTCTTCTTTTTGGAGCTGTTGCTACTGAATCTCCAGAAATCTTATGAAGTTTATCAGCTGATCTGCTACCAAATAGTTCGTACAATCCTACATATGGAACACCAGGAATTGTGGAGACTAAAACAACTGAAGGATAATATCGAGGATCCTTAACAACAAAATTCATAGATTCTTTAGTTAAAACTTCTCCTATATCTTTTTTGATTACACCTCTCAGCCTTGCCCTATTATAAGCTACAGGCTCTTCTTTTATCAATTTAACAAAATCAGTCGGACTTATTTCACCTCTGAAAAGATATGGCAAAATCATATTAAAATGTGAAGAGCTAATCTCTGCATATTCATCATTTGTAGTGTCTGGATAATAGAAAGGAAACTTGCATAATGGATTTTTCTCAACAGGAATTTTAAGCCTTTTAACAGAAGCACTTTCTGCATGCCATATCTCACTTGGTTTTTTCAATTTAGATAGGGCTCTATAGTAGTTCTGCAGAGGATAATCCTTATCAACAGGTTCAGGACAAGGTTTTTCTTCTAATTTGTATGGACATAAATTTATCCGTTCACTCTCTTTGCATGTGAATTCAGCCGATGCATCCAGCCTAAGCCCATCGAATCCATAATCTTGTATCTTCTTATATTGCTTAAGGAAAAAATCAATAACATCTTGAGAAGTTGGATCGGGAGCATATCCATAGCCGCAACAATGGCAAACGAAATTTCCGGATTTGTCTTTTATTAGGATATTCTTATCTGGATTTTCTATCTGATAGCGATATAAAGCCCCGCCATCTCCTGTTGAATCAAAGTATTCACATTCTGGTGTTGGTGGGAATGCAGATACCCATTCAGAAAGCATAGTAATTACTTTAATATTATATTTATGAGCCGTTTTAAGAAATAATTCTAGCTCCTTCTCTGTTCCTCTTTGAGGGTCAAGTTTGTTAAAATCTCTTACAGCCCATCTTTTGGCAGGATCTGGCGAATTACAGTGTTCCCATATTGGAAACATCTCAATTGTTTTTATACCTATATCTCTAAGCTCTGGGATAATTTTTACATAATCTAAATATTTTGTAGTTACATAATATTCCTCTCCCAAAATAGCTCCATCTTTTATCCAGCAATCTCCATCCTCATTATCAATTAGACCATCTTTATCGTTATCAATACCATCTGTGCAGATGAGTTCTGTTTTCTTGCTCTGGGCAAGTTGTTTTATAGTTTCGTAAGTTTCAAACTCTGGTGCTAGAGAATCATAGGTTTTCAGCTTTCCGAAGGATAAAATCTTGGCATCCTGTCCCATAAATCCGCCATGAACTGGATAAACAAAGATTATTCCCTTTCTTGAGAAAAATTCATCAGCGATTTTCAAAAATTCTCTTTGTTCTTCTTTGCTCAATTCCTGGGAGAAAACTCCCAAAGGTGTGTTTGTGGTACCGGCCCAGTCGATCATTGCCAAAATTTTCGCTTTTGGAAGCCTTTCCCTTATTTTTGAAATTGTTTCGTTCCATCTTGCTTCGTCTAAGGTAAGATTTCTCACTTCCTCTGCTGTTGGTGTAACGAGAACAAAGTCTAAATCTGGTGCGTAATCAGGAAAATCAGTAAACGTTCCAAAGCTGCAGAGATAAATGTATCTTCCCTTTTCGTATCCGTACTTTCGTATTTCCTCTACCAGGTAATCAATTGCTTTCAAACTTTCCTTTACGGCTTTATGATTAGGATTTTTGGTTATCTCCGCCAAAATTCTCGGTTGGGCGAAAAGCATATCCAAAAACAATCCATTAACCCCAGCATCAATTTGCCTTTTAGCCCAGCTTAAATAAAGCTCCTGAAATTCTTTGTTCGTAACATCTGGAAGATAACCGTATTCTCCAGTTGGACCTTGCTGAGCCAATTCCTGCAATTTTTCCTTTGAGAAGTTAATCCCCCATTTTGTTGGATCCAAGGCCATTTCCCATGTCTCATTTTTGGAATAGGTTTTTCCTGTTATTGGATTCCTTTCTACAAGGTTAATTCTTTGAGTAGGAATTGCCCCAAACCAGAATCCAATCTCCGGTAAATCTTTCTTAAGTTTTCCTAAAGTTTCCTCAAGCTGCTGGTAAGTATGGCCTGCTTGATATACAGGATGAGTTGGAGGAAGAGATTCGTAAGTGGGAGTCCACCTCCACCACACCCTGAAAACCAAATCAGGATTAGCTTCCTTTAAAATTTCCACCAAATCGTCGTAAGTCCTTATTTTTGAGGGATGATAGATAAGGTCGGATATCTTCTCATAGAGTACTGCAACCTTTACCTGAGAAATATTTTGCGTCTCTATGGACTTAATTTTTAGGATTTCTATTGGTTTTTCTGCATAAGTAAAAATGGTCCCGCTTATATTTTCGCTTGGTGGGGATATATCTTTTCTAAGCCTTCCTTTAAATGCCACCCATATGTTATTTTGTTGAAACTCCTCTGGCAGGTTTATTGGATAGTAACTCTCGTTCTTTGTTAGGATTGCATAATGTGGTTCTGGAGGTACCTCAATCCATACGACTACCCCAACATCATAGATTGTTATTTCTTCCTTAATTTCTTTAAATGTACTAACGAGCTCTTTGGTTAGGTTTTTCAGCGAATTTATATGTTTTTTAAGCGAGAGAATGTCGTTTAAATAAATTCTGTCTGGATTCATCTCCTCCAGAAGATCTAAAGTGCTGTTTATCTCACTTTCAAAGGAAGCCAGATTATTTTCAAGCTTATTTGTCAAATTGCTTGGGATACAATATTTTGTTTTCCATTTCTCGCTGATATTTTCAACCTTTTCTGTTCTTGTGGAGAGGTAAGCGATTTTTCCATATAACGATTTCAGCAGATTGCAAATATTTTCGTTTCTGCAGCTTTTGCAGGAGAAGATACTGCAGCTCTTACTCTGAGCAAGTTCTTTTATAGTTTCATAGGTTTCAAACTCTGGAGCAAGAGAATCATAAACTTTAAACCTCCCGAAAGAAAGAACTTCTGCATTATTTCCTATCCATCCTCCATGCAAAGGATAAACAAAGATTATTGGAAGCTCAAATTCCTCCTTTTTTCGAGAAAAGAAACTATCTACTATTTTCAAAAATTCTGCTTGTTCGGTTTTATTTAAATATTGAGAGAATATTCCTAAAGGCTGGTCTTGCCATCTAACTGCTGCTTCGTCCATAAAAACCAAAATAAGCGTATCATTGCCGAGATATTTTTTGACTTTGGCGAAAAAAGCGTTCCATCTTTCTTCAGATAAACTTTTATTTTCAACTTCTTTCTCCCAAATCATATTCACAACGAAGTCAAAATCTGGAATTGGATATACAGGGTTACCTTCGTTATCCTTTATCTCGAGGAAGTTCGTCCATCCTCCAACATAAACATATTTTCCCTTCTTCTTTGCATATTTGTGGATTTCATCTATCTGCTTTAAAGCCGCCTCGTAAGCCTCTCTAACTGCTGGATGATAAGGATCTTTGGTTAGTTCGTAAAATATTCTTGCTTGAGCGAAAAGCATGTCAATCCAAACGGCATCTGCTCCAGAATCTATCATTTTCTTTGCCCAGGAAAGTTGTAGTTCCTGAAATTCAGGGTTGGTTATGTCTGGATAGTATGCATAAGCTTTTTGCCAATCGTAATCGGAAGGAGAATCCCAATCAGAAGGGAAGAATCCAAGTAATTTTCCTCTGTTGAACTGAAATTCCTTCTTGGTTAATGGTTTTCCTGTTTTCGGATTTGTAATATTCCATTTTGCTGGATCTAAAGCCATTTCCCAGAGCTCGCTTTTTGTATACTTTTTGCCTGTTATTGGATTATACTCATTGACATCGATTCTTTCTGTAGGAATTCCAGCAGAAATTATAATAGAGGGAAGTTCTTTCTTAATTTTATTTGCTGATTCCTCAAATTTCTCATAGCTGTACCCTGTGGCTTCGCAAGTCCTTCTTTGATTTGAAGGTAAATTATCGCAAGTTTCGGGAATAACTTTATACTTCCAGAATGCTCTGAAAATGAAGTCGGTGTTTGTTTCTTTTAAATGTGTGATAACATCATCTAAGGTTCTATTAAAGGTTTTGTAATCCGTTATGGTTTGGTACCAGGAAGCTACCTCAGTGTTTAGTAATCTTCTCCTGAGGTTATCTTGGATTTTCTTTTGAGCAAGTTGTTTTATAGTTTCGTAAGTTTCAAACTCTGGTGCTAGAGAATCATAGGTTTTCAGTTTCCCAAAGGACAAAATCTTGGCATCCTGTCCCATAAATCCGCCATGAACTGGATAAACAAAGATTATCCCTTTTTTCTGGAAATAATCATCAGCATATTCTAAGAACTTCCTTTGTTCCTCTTTGCTCAATTTTTGACTGAATACCCCCATAGGGGTGGTGGTAGTTCCTGCCCAATCAATAAATGCTAAAATTGGAACATTCCCTAACTTTTCTTTTGTGATGTTTATTATAAAGTCCCATTTTTCATCGTTAAGCTTCATTTCTTCTATTTCTACACTCGATGGTGATGCTGTTACAAAATCTAACTTTGGTGGAGAATAAGGAAAAGTAAGGGCAGAATATGCCCAAGTTCCAACGTATATGTACTTTCCCTTTTGGTATCCGTATTTATGAATTTCATCTATAATTTTTGACGCAGCATCGTAAGATTCTTTAACTGCTGGATGATAAACATCCCCTGTCAACTCTTCCAATATTTTTGCCTGTTTAAAAAGCATATCAATCCATATTGCATCAGCGCCACAATCAATCTGCTTTTTTGCCCAGCTTAGCAACAACTCCTGAAAATCAGGATTTGTAATATCTGGATGATTGCGAAATTTTGGAGGAAGAGTTTTATTAATACCCCATTTTGCTGGATTTAATCTCATAGCTTGGGTTTCTTCTTTGTTAAAAATTTCTCCAGTTATTGGATTTCTATCCGTTTCGCGAAGAAATTGTGCACCTACGGCTCCGCAAATTATTACATTAGGTAGTTCACTCTTTATTTTTGAGATAGACTCTTCAAAATGAGAGTAGCTATAGCCTTTGAGTTCGCATAATTCCCTTTCTTCCTCATCTGCCAAATCTTCACATTTCTCTGGAATTGGAAACCATCTCCAAAAAGCTCTAAAGATAAAATCCGCATTCGTTTCCTTAAAAATTTTTATTTCTTCTTCAATGCTTCTGTTTATCTGATTTCCGTCTCCTATTCTCTCGTAAAGGATAGCAATTGCAATTTTGTCAGAAAGATTTTCCTTAGGAGAATCTTGAGCATATGCCAGATTTACTCCCATCAACAAAAGCATTAGAAAAACCCCAAGCCAAAATATTTTGCCTCTCATTTTCCAATTTCTTCCAACTCTTTAGTAATATTCTCTATCTCCTCTAATAATGACTTTATAGCTTCTTCTTGCGAAGCATTCATACCAGAAACCCTTGTTACCTTTCCAACCTCACTGATCTTCTCAATTTCTAAAATTTCAATCGGCTTCCCTCTTCCGTAAATTGTAGTAACTTTTCTAAGTTTCCCTTTAAATCTAACTCTCAAACCATCTTTTTTAAACTCTTCTGGCAAATTCAAAGGCAGATATTCTTCTCCCTCATCTGTTTCGATCACATAGAATCCTCCTTCCAAAGGAATGTATTTTATAGTCCCTTCTGCAGAGATTATCTTCTTCTTTTGAAAGTTCCGACTCATAAAAATAAGGACGCCCAGCAGAACTACTAAGATAATGACAATCAGGACAATCTTTGTTCTTGTCATTATAAATTTTAGTATAAAAGATTAAAATAGTATTACTTTCTAACTTTTATTCCTACCTTAGAAGATTAATGCTATCAAATACCTTAATCTTCAACCTTAATCTTCACGTCTCCGCAAATAGTTTTATGATGCCTTTAACCGTATTATACGATTTTTCTACAGCTTTTCTACTTATGCATTGAACAGATGTTTGTGTCAATACAACAAACTTTCTGCTGGGTGGTAATCTTGGAAAACACCATGCAAACTTTGAGGAACTCCTCGAAAATATTTCTAAGTAAATTATCGGGAAATTTACATTAGCGGAGATAGGGATAATTGGTAGGCGAAACCTTTCTTTAAGTTGCTTGAGAACATCCCTTATAAGGGGGTCGTCTAGACATATTTCTGATGAAAGTATTGCAACATCACCTTCAGCAGTTTCAGGTATAATTTCAAGTACATCCACGTAACGTTTTAGAAACTCCAATGGGGTACTATGCAATGAAATGATGATATCATAATTTTTAGCTTTTTTCTCGAACATTTTGTTTAACATCCTCTCAGCTATAGAATTCGCCTCTTGAAGGCACTGCACGAGATCGTATGCTCTGCTAAGCTTGAGAAACTTAAAAAGTTTAAATTTAAATAAAATTTTGGGCCTACCTTTAACGGATTTGCATACTACAACGCGATTTTCGTCACCAAAACATCTTTTCCACAAGTTTAGCCACTCTTCTCTTACTTCTTTCCAGCCATCCAGCGATATCCTTTCACCTTTTGCAAGTTTTTTGACGTATCTACCGCTTAAAAATCTTTTTCTAATTAGCAACCTTGCAAGTTCCTTATGATAGTTGTACTCGAAAACTTCATTCTCTTTTGGTTCGTAAAAGTAAATATTTTCATTTCCTATAAGTTCGGGATCTCTTCTAAGCTTATCAAAAACTTTTATGGCTGTGACCTCAAGAACGTCTGTGTAGGTTACGAAAACCTTCATTTTTACTTATTTATTTTGAGAAAATTCATATATAAACTTAGATGCGAAAATAATAGGTTGTACTAAAATTTTGGATCCTTAACGCAGAAACCAAATAAGTTTCTGAATTTATTTTAAATTGCTCATTGTATGCAGAATTCTTTAACTATTTTCTCAAAAACTACAGTACCTTTCCTCAAGTCTTTAATGTCGACATGTTCCTGAGTAGTGTGAGCTAAATTTACGTTGCCAGGCCCAAAAACTATGCTTTTAATACCTAACTCTCTGTAGAAAATCTCCGCCTCAGTATATCCACTCAAACCAGTAACTTCCGTATTTGCGATTTCCTTAACTCTTTTAACAAAGTTATCTTCCCTTATCTCCATAGGCATCTTTTTTAGTGTTACCTCTATGTTAGCGTCTAATCCTAGCTTATTTAGAATTGCTTTTATTTGATCAAGAATGTCGTTAAGGTCTTCATTTGGCAAAACTCTCCTATCAATCCCAACCTCACAGTAATCAGGTACGATATTTACCTTTGTACCCCCTTTGATTACACCAACGTTTATTGTAGGTGTACCAAGCAATCTATGCCTGTTTTTCTTTAAATTGTTTTCGAGTTCTCTTAAAGTCTGAACAAATTCACATGCCTTATAAATCGCATTATCGCCAAGTTCTGGTATTGACGCATGCGCAGCTTTTCCCTTAAACTTAACAACGAAGTTTAATATTCCCTTTTGAGCAATGCTAACTTTAAAATTGGTGGGCTCAGCAACAATACCATGCGTTATGCCGTCAAATATGTCTTTTCTGTTCTTTACGAGAAAAGTTGAGCCTCCAAGCTTTACTTCTTCATCCCCGACGAAGACCAAAAGCAACTTCTTTTTAAATTCCTCATTTCTTAATTTTCTAACTGCTGATAATATGCAGGAAATTGGCCCTTTCATGTCTACAGCGCCTCTTCCATATATTTTATTGCCAATTCTCTCACCAAATGCATCTATCTCTCTGCCATCAATTTTCCATACTTTTGAAATTATAGGCACGGTGTCCAGATGACCCTCTATCATGATCCCTTTTCCCTTACCCTTCGATGCAACAACATTATAGCGATTCTTTGCAAACTCTGTAAGCTCAACCTCAAAGCTTACCTCTTCTAGAAAATCCTTTACAAAGTACGCAATTTCTTTTTCATTTCCTGGAGGGTTCTGCGAATCTATGTTTAATAGTTGAAGCAGCAATTCCTCCGTCTTCATTAATTTATCATGTAAATAAAGCTATATCTAAATAATTGGATACTTCCTTGCAGAGAGGCTTTCTGATTCATCAAGAGAGCTTATCAACTTAGCCCTTTAAACCTTCCACAGTAAGGTTTTCTCTCCAACAGCTATCAAAGATTCGGATGTTTAAATATTAACAAATTAAAAAGAATGTTTAAGGTTGCACAGAAATTTAACCCCACCCATATCAAAATTCTATTTATGAAAGGCAAGCAGGACTTTCATCCTTTGAGCTTTCTCTCCAAAAGAAAAGCTACTCATTACTGGCTTTGTAATCTAAATGGGGTTAAACTAGAAGATGAAAGGTAGCGGAAGGTTAAATTTTTGTGCAACTTGAAATATTAAAAATTAAAAAGAAAGAATGTTTACATCCTTTCTGGTACTGCAATTCCTAGTAAATTTAAGGCATCCTCTACTATAATCTCAAAGCACTTAACAACTGCAAGCCTAAATTTCCTAGTTCGCTCATCGGATTTGATTACTGGACAATCCCTGTAGAACAAATTAAATGTTTTTGCTAGTTCGAAGGCATAATTTGCAATCAAATGCGGCTTTTTCTTTTCTGCAGCTTCAAGGATAACGCTAGGATATTTCGCAAATAGCTTAAGCAGAACTCTTTCGTAATCATTTAAATTCTCGGGTTTGCATGCCTCTGGCGTTTCATTGGCATTCCTTAAAATACTCTTAGCTCTTACACAAGCGTATTGCACGTAAGGACCAGTGTTTTCCTCAAAATTGAGGGCTTTTCGCCATGAAAAGGTAATACCCTTCTCTGCAGATGTCCTAAGCATGAAATACTTTATTGCCCCCAAACCTACCTTTTCTGCAGCTTCGTTATTCCTGCTAAGTTCCTTAGCTCTTTTTATAGCCTCATCAAGCAGTTCATCAAGACTGACGAAAATTCCTTTTCTTGCGGACATCTTTGTTCCTTCAAGATTCACATGAGCATACTTTAAGTGATGGTATTTGCTTGCAGCATATCCGAGGATTTCCAAAATTCTTCTTACTATATTCTGCAGAAGTTCCTGCTCAGCTCCAATTACATTAATAACCTCATCAGCTCTTTGCATTTTATATATCGCAAAAGCAACATCTCTTGTTAGGTATAAGGTTGTGCCATCCTTCCTTATAAGCACCTTCCTAAGATCATCCTCTTCAAAAACCTTTGCGCCATCCTCCTCTTTCACATAACCCATATCCTCGAGTTTTCTAACAATTTTCCTAGCATCCTCAAGAAACTCGGATTCCCATTTGTAAACATCAAATTTAACCCCAATCCTAGCATATGTTTGCTTGAATCCATCTAGACATAAATTAACCAGCCAACGCATTGTTTTCTTTATTTTCTCATCGCCTTCCTCATATTTCCTAAGAATATCGTAGATAGCCTGTTCATCAGCAATTTCATTTGCTTTAACGTAAAGTTTACTTAACCAGTGATCTGTCTTACCCTCTGGCTTACCATCAAGCTTCATATAACCATAAGTTAGAATTGCAACTTGTCTCCCCATATCATTTATATAGCACCACCTCTCCACGTTACAACCAGCTTTTTCCAGGATTCTCGCCATAGCCTCACCGATAAACGTATTTCTTGCTGTGCCGATGTGAATGGCATGCACAGGATTAGGGCTTGAGAATTCAATAATAATCTTTTTCTTTAGCGTGCCTTTTCCGTAGTTTTTCTTTTCCTTCAAGATTTTCTCGAGAATTTTGTATGCAAATTCCTTGAAGTCTACGAAAATGTTCACATAACCATTTTCTTCAACTTTAACATGCTTTATTACTTTGCATTTCATCAACTTTTCCACGATTAATTTAGGATTCCTCACTTTGGTAAGCAATATAGGAGGAACGGCGAAATCTCCTAGTCTAACATCTGGAGGCTCTTCCAATTTAACATCTAAGCCAAATTCCTTCCTAATGTAATTTTCTATCTCTTCCGCAATTTTTGCCAACATGATTTATTTAATGCATCAAAAAAATAATTAACAATTATGCAGGAAGCACGTATTGATGCTGAAATTGAGAAGCTTACCAAGGATTATCCTAAGCTATACAAGGTGTGGAATATTCTGAGAAATGATGCGGAAATTACAGCATTACTTGATGAGGCGAATACTGTAGCAATCTCAAGATTGGGATTTACTGATCACGGCAGGGTGCATGCCAAGATCGTTGCTTTAAATGCGATAAGAATCTATAATATTCTTCAGAGAAAAGGTATTAAAGCTAACATAATTAAGGAAAAATCTGGGAATGAAGAAGATGTTAAAGTTGCGTTGCTGTTAGGCGCTTATTTCCACGATTGCGGGATGGCTGTAACCAGACAGAATCACGAGCTTTTTAGTGCTATACTTGCTCAACCGATAGTTAAGCGTATTTTAAGCGAAGTTTATAGAAGTTATTCTAAAAAATGGAGAATTTTAGGCATAGTGCTGGAGTCCGCAGTTTGTCATATGGGCAATTTTAAACCTGCAAGTCTTGAGGCAGGCATTGTTTCGGTAGCTGATGGAACAGATTTGACTGAAGGTAGAGCAAGATTGCCTTTTAAGCTTGGCAAAGAGGATATACACAGCTTTTCCTCGATGGCTATTAAGAAAGTTAAAATAAAGGATGGTGTTGAAAAACCTGTAAGAATAGAAGTGTATATGAATGATATTGTGGGAGTATTTCAAGTTGAGGAAATTCTTCTGAGAAAAGTTAGGAATAGTAATTTCGAAAAATATGTGGAAGTTGTTGCAAATGTAAAAGGAAGGAAAATTATAAAATACAAGTAGTGGTTTCCATATGGAAAAATTGTGAAGTTCAAGTTTTTTAAATAGATTGAAAACTAAAAAATTAAAAATTGCAGGGGTGGGGAGATTATGAAGGTGATGTTTTTGACTAGAGGGGATGTTCAAAAAGTTATTTCGATGAGAGAAGTGATAGAATATGTGGAAAAAGCATTTAAAGCTAAAGGATTGGGCAAGGTTCAGATGCCTCCAAAGATTTATGTTAATTTTCCAAACGGAGACTTTAGAGCGATGCCTTGTTACATACCAGAGTTTGGATTTGGGGGCGTTAAAATAGTTAATGTTCATCCCTTAAATCCAGAAAAATACAATTTACCTACAGTTATGGCAACCATTTTGCTCATAGATCCAGAAACTGGAAAACCATTGGCAATAATGGAGGGTGGTTTAATAACTGACATGAGAACTGGAGCCGCTGGAGGCATAGCAGCGAAATACTTAGCGAGAAAGGATTCGAAAGTTGTTGGGATGGTTGGAGCAGGCGCTCAGGCAAAAACTCAGCTTTTAGCTTTAAATGAAGTGATGGATGTTGAAGAAGTAAAGATTTGCGCAAAAACAAGTAGTGAATGTAGAAAATTCATAAAGGATATGAGCTATTTAGGGTTGGATATCTATGAAAAGAAGATTGATGATGTTGTTAAAAATTCCGATATACTAGTCACGGCAACCCCCGTAACAAAGCCTATAGTTAAGGATGAGTGGGTGGGTGAAGGAATGCATATCAATGCTATAGGCGCTGATGCTCCTGGTAAACAGGAGTTGGATCCTAATATTTTAAAGAGGGCGAAGATTTTTGTTGACGATTATGAACAAGCATGTCATTCTGGAGAGGTTAATGTTCCCTTAGCTAAGGGAATAATAAAGAAAGAGGACATTTGCGGGGAGCTAAGCGATGTCATTGTTGGAAAGAAGAAGGGAAGAGTGGATGATACTGATATAACCATATTTGACTCAACAGGATTGGCAATTCAAGACCTAGCTACGGCAGTTCTTGTTTATGAAAAAGCTAAGAAATTAGATCTGGGGAATGAAATTCCTTTTTTTGCTCAGTAAAAAATATATAAAATCCTACTGAAATATAGGTAAAGAATATGGTTAAGAGAACTGGACCTACCAATCCGATAGTGTGGGAGTTGATAAGAGAATTGAGGAAGGTGTCTATTGAAAATAATGTTAAAATTTGGAAAGCTGTTGCCGAGAAGCTTGAAAAACCAAGGAGGCAAAAAATTGCTGTGAATTTAAGTAAAATTGATAGATATGTTAAAGATGGCGAGATTGCTCTGGTACCTGGAAAGGTTTTATCTTGTGGTAATATCAGAAGTGGTGTAACAATAGCTGCATTAAGATTTTCGAAAAAGGCTCTAGAAAAGATAGAAAAAGCTGGGGCTAGGGCTATATCTATAAGGGATTTGATGACAACAAATCCGAAGGGGTCTAATGTAAGAATAATTTGCTGAGATGAAGATGAAGGTTATTGATGCAACGGGGTTGGTGCTTGGAAGACTTGCAAGCACAGTAGCGAAGAGCCTGCTTAAAGGAGACAAAATTGTTATTGTCAATGCTGAAAAGTGCATAATCTCTGGTGATAGGCAATATTTAATAAATAAATATTTGAAGCGTGTTGGAAGAGGTAGCAAAACTAAAGGTCCTTATTACCCAAAAAGGCCTGATGGTATTTTGAGAAGGGCTATAAGGGGTATGCTACCTTATAAGAGGGAAAGAGGAAGGAAGGCATTTAGGAATCTTGAAGTTTATATAGGTGTGCCAGACGAATATGCTAATATTGAAAAAACCCAAATTAGTGAGGCTAAACCTAGGAATTTAAGAAAATATATGGTGCTGGAGGATCTTTGCAAACACATAGGTTGGTATAGCTAAAATGGTGAGGAAAAAGAGTAAGGAAGGTGATGCTAGTAAAAGTAAGATTGTTGTTGCTATAGGTAAAAGAAAAACTGCAGTAGCAAGAGCTAAGATTGAGCCGGGGAGGGGAATTGTTAGAATAAATAAGAAATTGCTAGACGTTTACGAGCCTGAAATTCTAAGGTTGAAAATTATAGAACCTCTAATTTTAGCGGATAGAATTGCTAAACAAGTCAACATCACTGTTAATGTGCATGGAGGCGGAATTACTGGTCAGGCAGATGCCGCAAGAACTGCTATAGCTAGAGCATTAGTTGAGTATAGCGGAAGCGAAGCTTTGAGGAAGATCTTTAAGGAGTACGACAGAACATTGCTTGCTGGCGATTCGAGACAAGTAGAGCCTAAGAAACAAGGTGGTCCAAAGGCTAGGGCAAGGTTCCAAACATCTTATAGATAATAGAAAATAGAAATCTATAAAAATGCGCTAAAAGTACCACCGATTTCAATCGGTTGGTGAATTTAGGGAGATAGTAGATTATTTAAATAAATACTTTTAATACATCTTATTTCAAGCACAGGCGTCCCCTGTGAAGGAAAAGTGCCACCCATCAAAAGACTTCCGCTTTGAGGAAGGTGAGATGGGTCATCGGGGCTCGTGAACTGTGTGGTGTTTTATCTGGGGAGGCTACCCGTTTTAACGGGTGATAGTTCACGTTCGCACACGTCTCTTTTTTGCAAAGTAATTACCTAAACCTAAAAATATTAATGCTAAGATAATAAGGATCATTACTTTGAACTCTTTAGGTATTTCCTTGATGTAAACTGATGCAAAATAAACTACTGCAATAAATAAGGTAAAACCTCCTGTTGCGTAAAGTAGGTGATAAGTTTTTAATTCTTCAACGAATTTATATTCAAGGCCTACTGCGATAAAGGCTCCGATTACTGAAAGCGTTACAAGCACTGCTAACCAATCCTCTTCCGCAACACTGATAACCAGTCCTGCCAATACTAGAAGAAAAACAAATGCCAATATACCATAAAATATTGTTTCGGGCTTCATCTTCCCGTTTGTAAATGGTAAGCTAGTGCTATTTGTATGATTCCCAGAAGAAGCAAAATAATAAATCTTTCAATTGGAGAAAGTATCTCAAATGTTTCAATAAGTACATAACAAACAGCAACGAGCATTGTTATACAACCCAGTATATGAAAAAGTCTTTCAAGCGTAAGGTATGCTTGCAAAGTAGTTTTTAGCTCCATGCTACTAATTTAAGGTGATTGCTACGCAAGGGACTTCCAACATGGAAGTTTGCAAGGTTGAGCTTTGCCCAGAGCTTTACGCTCTTCAGGCTCACAGGCCTCGCATCCACTACTCTTATTAAGGAGTGGGCCACAAAGAAGTATGTGTTTAAAGGTATTTAAATATTTCCCACTACTCCTCTGCGTCCCCCATGCGTAAGTATGGGTCTTGCAAGCAACAGGAAGATAAATTTCTAATGATATAAAAATTTTTGGAATGAGAAGAGGGAAATCAAGTCTACTTATTGTTGGCATCTGTTTATTATTAATCTGCTTAATATTATTCTCCAGATCTGTTGAATATATTGGTTTCGGCGAAAATGAGAGTGCTATAAATTATTTTAGGTCTGATGGTTTACCAACGTGGATTTTTATTCCAAAAAAAGATAGTGATATAATTGTTGCGTACAAGATTCATAATAAGGGGATTTTACCCTATAAATCAAAAATATTGCTTAAGATTAACGGAGTAGTCGTATCGGAAAAAAATGTTTTTGTCAAACCCCTCTCAACAAAAATAATTTATGTCTACAAAATTTCTAGGAAGGATCTGAGAAATTATGAGAAAAATTGCGAATCAATACGTGTTTGCTTTACACATTTGTATCTTGGAGAAAGGTACTGTACATACGACTATCGTTATAGAAGCTTTTATCCTTATAGTCTTTACTCCTACTTTTACATAACAATTGAAGTTGAAACAAGATATTATTATATCATGAGAGAATCCAAGGAAACACATATGCTTTTTAAATGTGGCCTTTTAAATGTAACTAGAAAATGGATCTGAGAAATTATAGAAAAACTTCGAATCAATATAGAAAATGATAGTTACCTTCCTCTCAGATTTCGGCAGCTATTATCCTGGTATAGTTAAGGGGGTTATTCTAAGCATTTGCCCAAAAGCAAGGATAGTTGATATATCTCACAACGTTAAACCCTTTTACGTAAAGCAGGGAGCTTTTCTTCTTTACAATGTGGTTAACTATTTTAGTAACGCTGTCCACTTAGCAGTTGTTGACCCAGGTGTTGGTGGAGGAAGAAAACCTATTATTATTGAATGTGAAGATTCCTATTTTGTAGGGCCAGATAACGGTTTATTATCACCAGCTGCTGAGTTAAAAGGTATAAAGGCGATTTATGAAATAGACCCGAGCGTTTGCCTCCAATATGTAGGAGAGATTTCGAAGACTTTCCATGCAAGGGATATCTTTGCTCCTGCAGCTGCGCTGCTTGCTAGGGGTATTGAAGCAGAAGAAATAGGGCGTAAGACGAAAAACTACGTTAAATTGAAGCTTTTTCCGGAGGTAATAAACAATAAAGTGATTTGTGAGGCTATTTACATAGACAGATTTGGAAACATCGTGACGAATGTTAAGGCCGAGTATGTGAAAAACAAAAAATTTGTTTGGTTTAAAGACAAAAAGATACCAATAGTTAACTGCTATGAGAAAGTATCTAAAAAGCGTGCCTTAGCTATAGTTGGCAGCTTTAATACCCTTGAAATTTCATTGCGCGAAGGTAATGCAAGCAAATATTTTAACGTTAATGCAGGAGATAAAATGTTACTAAGTTTGTGAACTACCTACTCACCACAGTCCTCTTTCAGCTTTACTGTAGCAGAGACCCAACAGACTATCAGAACTGTCCCACCTCCTCATCGATATTACTATAACTAAACTGCAAATCTTTCAGCCCTCTTCTTCACGCTTACGCATGGAGACTTTGAAAAGTTAAAAATTAAGGATCTATTTTATTTATTCTGCAATATTCAAGTAATTCTCTCATACCTTCCTCTAAGCTTTCTACATATCTCCCCAAGTTTGAAAGTAAAATATCAATCTTGATATCAGAATACAAGTGAACAAGCAGATTTCTAAGCTTTGCAAGCTCTATCAGCTTATTTGCAAGCTCATTACTGAGAACTTTGTTTTCAGCTAAAACTTTTATTGTATCTTTGTAGTCTTTTGGAATTCTGAATTGTTTTAAAGCAATTATTTTTCTTGCAATATCATTTATAGCTTCGAAGCAAACTTGTAAATTTCTTTCCAAGGAATCTTGCAGGAATTCATTTTCTAGAAAGTCATCCAAATTTTTATTTTCTAACTGCCTTAACCTTTCTATTCCCTTATTGAATCTCTCAATTCTCCTTAAGCTACTTTCTCTCATTTTTTAATATTTTTCGAATCAGGACCTTCTCCAATTCTTTTAGATATTCCCTGAAATCATGGTAAAGAGCCATTATTTTACATAAGTCCTCCTCCCAAACATACTTATCTCTGCAGAAAATTAGCTTTCCCTCACTTATAATTTCGAATTTCATACCCAAGGAGCAAAATTCCGAGTTAATTATTACAACATCAACCTCTCTACCAATTTCCTTAAGCATATCTTCAATTTTAATCTTAATTTTTAAATATTCTGCGAAATCCCTTATATCTTCCTTAAGCCTTACAGCAACATCTACATCGCTTTCCTTCCATGCGTAACCTCCAGCATACGATCCAAACAGGTAGGCGTATATAATTCTTCTATCTTTTTCTAAAATGTTTTTAAGCTTTGTCAAATCCAGCATAAATATATAATTACTTTTTGACATAGAAGATAGTTTTTATGATAAAATGCGACAAAAACTAAACCTCAACAACTTCAACATCCAAATCCTCGGCGCTTTCTTTAATAATTTCTCTGTGTTCCTTTCTAGTACCTTTTTTATCGATTATAAAAGCTTTACAATTGATTGTTTTCTCAAATGCCTGCTTTATTATACCAGCATCGGCATTCTTAAAAGCGTACTTTGGCATGACGTGCCCAACGGCAAATTCACTCTCAACATTAATCTTTGTAAATTTGCTTGAGTAGTGAGGTCCTCCAAATCCCACGCTTGAGATCCCTTCTTTCTTTTTCTTAATAGCATTAATAACCGCATCTACAAGTTTCTCAGCGTATTTTTCATTTCGCCATTCTTTTTCGCTACTACCCAACTCAACGAAAATAACTGGCTTTCTGAGGCTAGTGGGACCGTGATGCGTAACCTCCATACCCTTCCATACATCTAAATCGATGTTAGCTATTTCTATAACAATATTCTTAAGCAACTTTGCATCTGCGTACGCAAGTTCCTTATCTCTGCCTCCGTACTCCGCTTTATCCCAGTTACCTGGAATGTGAGCGGTTATGCTTGGTAAACCTTTAATACTTTTATGTTTTGAAAGAAAAATGTAATCTGCAGCATCAGGAAACTTCTTATCGAGTGTCTCCAGGTAAAGCAAACTTTCATTGGTTGTATAAAGTATGGTATCCTTTCTCTTGTACAAATTATCATTAGTTTGTTTTAACCTCAGTTTCTCAATAACGAAGCTGGCAAGATTCATGCTTGCTGTGTCTTGCTCAGAAGCCACGAAGACGATCATGTTATTTTTATAGGGAACTGTTCGTGGGGTTTATCAACAATTTTAACATCGCTTATTCTATTTAATCCCAACCTTCTTGCAGTCTTTTCAATTCCAAGCTCTACGGGTTTCTCAGGGATTAGAATATACGCATCTATTTCCTCCATACCTAAATTTCTTGCCGCAATAACACGGTGATGTCCATCAATTAGAATATAGCGCTTTCCCTTTGAAATAGTAACCAATATCGGTTCTGCAAGCCCCTTCTTAAGCTCGTATTCCCTACCTTTTAATTCATCAATGTAAATCTCTGGCTGCGTAGGTATAAGCTTCGCAATTTTAACTTTACCCCTTTTAACCTTCACCTTTATTTTATGAGCTCTTTCTAGAATTTTCTTCATACTTCTCACCTTTGCTGGCGTAACCCTCTCTATGTTTGCTCTAATTATGTCCTTGGTCGTTATGACACCAAGCAGTCGCTTGTTCTCATCAACAACAGCTAGTCTTGAAATTCCCTCTCTAAACATTATTCTTGCTGCCGTGCTGATTCTCGCGTCTGGAGATATAGCGAGCACCTTTCTCTGCATTATACTTGAAATTCTTCTATTCATTGGTTGCAGAAGTAAGTCTAAAGTTGTCACGATACCTAAAATTTTATTATTTGAGTCAACAATAAACAATCCCGTCTCTCCTGTAGTTTTCATCATTTTTGCAGCTTCCTCAACACTAGCATCTGGAGATGCCGTGGTAACATCCTTTGTCATATATTCATAAACCCTTGGTTCCCCGTACTCCTTAAACTCCTCCTTCATAGCGCAGTCTTAATTTTATCTATCATGTAATCTTCAATTTTATCCTTAGCTTTTTCCCTTCTTTTTTGATGCTCCTTGAGAAATCTTACAACCTTTTTAGCCAGATACTCCTTACATTCTCCACATAGAATTTCCCCATTTTTACATTTCTGTTTTATTTCCTCTATTTTCCTATCATCCTCCTCGAAGAGATAGAATAGATATTGATAAACCATACAAATCTCTGGTCTACCCCCCTTTTCCCTCTGCTCCTTAACGGTTGAAGCTCCTCCAGTAAACGCATTCCATATCTTTCTTTTGACATCTTCTTCGCCATCGGTTGTAAATATGCATGTTTCTGGCTCTGAACTCGACATTTTCCCGTGTTTTCCCAAACCAGGTATGAATTTAGAATGGATCTGAGCGGGTTTTGGCATTCCCAACTTTATAGCGATTTCTCTTGCAACACCACGCCAATAAGGATCCTGATCGATAGCTGCAGGTATTAGGCAATTAATTTTTTTACCTTTTAGATAACATGGTAGAAAGCAAGGAGCTGCCTGTAAGGCTGGAAAGAAAATTATGCCAATATTCGAACTATCCTCAAACCCAAAAACTGCTTTTGCAGTTGAAAACGTTATTCTTTTGGCAATCTCTACGGCAATTTTATATAGGTAGCTTATGTGTCTTGTATTAATAATGATGTAGGTTTTATCAGGATCAAAACCAACTGCTATGATATCCAGCAGATTATCCTTGACATAACCCTGAATTTCGTCAAAATTCTTTCTTTTTACCAAATACTTCTCATCATCCGTTATCTGAAAATAGAGATCTACATTAAAAACATCCTGCAACCATTTGGTAAATATCCAAGGAACTAGGTGACCTATATGGGTATGTCCTGAAGGGCCTCTCCCTGTATACAAGAAGAATTCCTTTCCGTTCTCGTAATCATTAAGAATCTTATCGAGGTCTCTATGAGCAAAAAATAAATTACGTCTAAGGAAGAGATGTAAATCTCCTGAAAACTCTCTTAGCTTTTCTAACAACTCTCTGTTAATTTGTTTTACTCCAAAATCTCTTATTAGCTTATCATAGTCGATTTTTCCTCTAACCTCCCAGGGAGTTACTATAAATTCCGGCATTTTGAGTTTCTGGAGCTTCTCGCCAATATAATATAATAGAGTAAGAGCATGTGAACTACTCCTTGCGAAAGCAAGGAGCTTCCCGCTTCATCCACCTTTTCGATGTCAGACCTCATCCTGTCATCGGTCACACGCGAGCGTAACTTCGGGCCGTCCCAGCCCCAGGCTACCTTACGTAGTAATAATGTTTTTTTATTGGAGACTATATAAGACTTACCAAAACTAACCTCTCGCTTTTGCAAAGGGACTTAGTAGCAGAGTTAAAACATTCTTTTACCTCTAGTTGTTTTCATACTCGTGTATTAAGTGTGGGAGGAAGAGCCCCAAGCGTTAAGCTTTGTAAGCGAAAGGAGTTAAACCAGAAGGATATACACTTTCTCACCCTTTCTCACAAATTCTTTGTTTTCCTGTATAACCATAAATCCGTCTGCCTCCGAAAAGCTTGATATTATCCCTGAGCCTTTCATTAGCGGCATTGCTTTACCATCTTTTAATTTCACGGGAATGTAGTGAAGCAAACCTATCCCCGAGTAAATGTTTTGGGCAGACTTCGCCTCTACTCCTTCGATTTTAATTTTCGTTGAAAGCATCTTCTCGATTGCAGGTAATATAAGAGTATAAAAGCAGGAAATTGCTGAAACAGGATATCCAGGCAAACCAATTAATGGCTTATCCTTCATTTTGGCAATTATAACTGGCTTACCTGGCTTTCTTGCTATACCGTGCGCAAGAATCTCACCTCTTTCACGTATGACTTTCTCAAGAATATCGCCAGTACCTACAGAGCTACCTCCCGTTATTAAAATGAGATCATATTCACCATTTAAAGCTTTACCTATAGCATCACTTAGCGAATTCCTGTCATCTTTGAAAATACCTAGCATGTAAGGTTCGCAGAAAAATTTTTCGCAAAGAAATGAAATCGTATAGGAATTAATGTCATATATTTTACCATCTTCATATGGCACACCTGGCTCTAAAATTTCATTTCCTGTAGAAATGATAGCTATCCTCGGTTTTCTTCTAACAGTAACACAAGCAACACCACATGCAGCCAACTTCGCAACGATTTTCTCGTCTATAACGCTGCCCCTCTTAGCTAATATGCTGCCTTTAGCTATATCGCTACCCCTCTTTATCACATTTTCGCCTGGTGATACTGGCTTGAATATCCTAACGAAATCATTTTCAACCTCTGTATATTCTAGCATAACAACTGCATCTGCATTCAACGGCATCTTTGCCCCTGTAGCAACTTCTACGCAACAACCGCTTTTAATTTCGCATTCCTTCGAATCTCCTGCAAGAATTTTGTCAATAAGTTTTAGCCTTATGGGATTTTCGTAACTGGCGTTAAATGTTTCATGAGCTCTAACAGCAAAACCGTCCATAGCTGACTTATCAAATGGGGGTACGTCTATATCAGCAGCAACATCCTTAGCCAAAATGCGCCTATAACTATCCTTCAAGGATATCTTCTCTACCCCAATTTCACTTACAATACTCTTAAGAATATTAACCGCCTCACCTTGAGAAACAAGCATTCTGTTCCATTCCATTTCCTAGAACTTCTCCTCAAGCAATCTCCTTATTGCCTTTAACTCCTCAAGTATTTCCTCCTCAATATATCTCCTTTCCTTCGGAGTAAGAAGACCGATTTTTTTCCTTATCTCATTCTGCAACTTTTTCGCAAGCCTTTCCTCTATCTGAAAGTATGTCAACTCCGGTTTTATTACGCCAGTTGCTGGAGTAAACAAATCCAAATTCGCTAAACCCAACTTTCTTTGTAAGGGACCTTGCCTAATCCTTATTTCTGATACTAATGCATAGGGAACTCTCTTTATTATTTTCCACCATACCCCAAATTTAGCGTAAGCGTGATCATCCTCAACTTTAAAGACAATCGAATTGTAGAATCTTGGAATCCATATGCAAAGGAATGCTAAAAATAAGGCAGAAAAAATTGCTGAGATTAATGCGACAGTATAATATTTAAGGGATAGCAACGCTCCTGACAAGCACCACAAAATTACGAAGATAGGCAAACTATAAATCCAATATATCTCAAGTAATTTCTTATTTGATGTAAACCTTCTCATACCAAATACTTTAATTGTTTAATAGCTACAAAAATTTAAACCATTATGTTAAGAATAGGGCTAATTGGTTTAGGTGCTATAGGCACTGAAATTGCAAAGGCTGTTGCAAGGGGTTATCTTAAAATGGAATTGACGGCGGTCTATGATTTAGATAAAAATAAAGCTGAAAGAATTTTGAAGGCTCTTAGATTAAATTCAAAAGTTTGCAAAAGTTTTGAGGAGTTTATAAAGCAGGATATTGATTTAGCTGTAGAAGCAGCATCGCAGGAAGCCGTTAAGGAATTCTTAATTAGGATACTAGAAAGGGGAAAGGATGTTCTAATTATGAGTACGGGCGCGCTTGCTGATAGAAATTTGTTAACTAAAGCATTAGAACTAGCAGAGAGAAAAAATTGTAAAATTTATCTGCCTTCTGGAGCTATAGGAGGGTTAGACATAGTCAAAGCCGCTAGTTTTGGTAAAATTAGAAGAATTTGTCTAAGAACTACCAAGAACCCTGAAAGCTTTAAAGACGCTCCTTACGTAAAACTTAAGAAAATAGATCTTTCTAAAATAGACTCTAAGAAAGTGATTTATAGAGGAAAAGCTGAAGAGGCTGTAAAATATTTCCCGGCAAACGTGAATGTGGCTGCAACGCTTGGTATTGCAGGAGTTGGTATGGAAGCTACCACAATAGAAATTGTTGCCGATCCTAACGTTAAAAGAAATATCCATGAGATTATAATTGAGGGAGAATTTGGCAAGGCAACTGTTAAATTGGAGAACTTGCCTTTTAAGAAAAATCCTAAAACCAGCAAAATAGCCGCATTCTCAGCTATAATGTTACTGAAGAGGATAACAAGTAGATTGGAGATAGGTACTTAATGCACGATATTAAAATCTCTTGCGATTTTGATATTTTGGAGGAAAATAGGAGGTTGGCTAAGGAAAACAGAAAAATACTGGATGATCATGGAGTTTATTGTATAGAAATTCTTGGTAGCATTGGTTCTGGAAAAACAACCCTTATAGAAACTATCTGCAGGAATCTTAGAGATACAAGAACAAAGGTGATCGTAGGAGATGTTGTAAGCGAATATGATAAGCAGAGAATTGCAAAATTAAGTATTGAAGCCATTGGTATTAACACTGGCAAGGAGTGTCATCTGGATGCTCACCTCATACACCACGCACTTGAAGAGGTTGATTTAGAAGATGTAGATTTACTGTTAATAGAGAATGTTGGTAATCTAATTTGTCCAGCGGATTTTGACCTGGGCGCTCATGAAAGATTTATTGTAGTTTCTGTTACGGAAGGTAGAGATGTCATAAGAAAGCACCCTCATATATTCATGAAGGTTAACGCAGGTATTATTAACAAAGTTGATCTTGCAGGATATTTTGGTATAAATGCCGACAGCCTTGTTGAGGACATACTTAGCTTAAATAGGGATTGCAAGGTATTTAAGATTAGTTTGAAGACGGGAGAGGGAGTTAGAGGACTTTTAAGACACATCGCTCAAAGTATAGAAATCGCTTCCTTTTAATTTAAGTATCATCTAAATTTTTACAATTCTATAAAGAAAGGATATGATCCAAAAAATGGAGCTACCTACGCTATATAAACCTTTTACAGTTATCGCAATCCCAACAAGGATACTTGCAGATGTTACGTATCCTTTCAGAAGAAGCAAAAGGCAAACACCTCCCAAGAGATCTATAATTCCAAGTAAAAAACCACCAGGATATTTAAGAGATGTAAATAGAGTCCAAACTCCTTTTGCTAAGGAAAAAACGGCAAGAGTAAGAAAGGGTTTATTAATAATTAAAGCGACCCCCACAGCTACATCTAGGCATCCCAATACAAATAATAGCAATATTTGAAGCATAATTCTATCTTCACACGCAAGATATTTAAATGTTCTAATAAAAATAAAAATCAAGCTATATATCTAGGATCTTCCTTGATTGTTGAGGTTTCATTAGCGATTGCATGCACAACTTCCTTAAACCTTTCTAAGTTTATCTCTTCTACTAGCCCTTCATCTCTGTAGGAGCACACTATATAATTTTTATTAAGCTTGAAAATGTATTCCTCGTAAAGAATTTGAGAGAAGTGGTATTCATCCTTTTTAACTTGCGCAAAATAGTAATTGTGAATGACCTTCGTTGAATTTATAACTAAAATCTCGCTTTTTATTTCGGGATGTTTTTCCCTTTTTGCTTGAATTAATTCATTTTTGAAACTCTCAATGTTCAAATCAGAGACATTAGAAGGGCAGCTTAATATCCCAAAAAACATAGTTTCTATGGAAGGTCCTGCTATATTGTGAGGCCATATGTGTGTTGCAAAAATTGTTATGTTGCATCCCAGGTAATACTCTTCACTCTTGGTTACGAATTTAGGATCTGGCAATTTTTCTCTTATCACTTCCTTCACAAACTCTGTAAAGTTCTCTGGCGGCTTTGAGCCAATAACACCAGAATAATATTCTTCCCTATCTACACACTTCTCTCCATCGAAGCATTTATCAGGACCACAATCGCATATTTTTATTTTATATCCTGGCTCCCACGGCTGGCAGGTGCAATACCCTATTGAGCAGGTGTTAGGAAAATCTTTAGTTTTGCAGTAGCAGGTTATATATACTACTTTTCCGCCAGATTCTATACATGCCTTCTCCCTTTGTGAAACATATCCGCTTTCTTCGATTTCACCGTAAATTTTGAATAGGAGAAATGCTGAAGCCAATAGCGCGACAAACCCAAGCACGAGGAAAACTTTTTTAAGTCTTTCCTCTTCTGTGTTTTGGGGCATCTTAACAGTAATTTTAATTTAAGTATATTAAAAGATAAAAATAAGTAAAATGGATAGGCTAACACTGTATCTTATTGCAGGGATTTTGACTTGCTTAGGAATTGCTGGTGCGATAATTTGGAAATTCGGGTTTCTAATGCTCATTAGAATAATATTCTCGCTAGGTTTTCTTGGTCTGTCTTTCCTTCTCTTCTTTTTCCTCGGTTTATCGCTTTATGCAAGAAACTTTAAATATGCATTATATTGTGCACTACCGGCAATGCTAAGCAGCTATGCAACATATTTGTTTATAACTTGGCAAAATGTTAGGATAGGGTTTCTAATTTTCGCAATTTTCATCATCGCAGGATTGTTTCTAATTTGGTATATAAGTGAGCCAGATATTGGTATAATTGATCGCTTTAAGAGTGCTGAGAGGCTTGAAAGAGAAAGGAAATATAAGGCAGCTGCAAGGAAATATGAGAAAAAGGGAGATTACGTAAAAGCTGCGGATATGTATATTAAGCTAGGTTGGTTAGAAAGCGCTGCATGGGCTTATGAAAGGACCAAGGCGTATGATAAAGCTGCAAAAATTTATGAGAAGCTTTACAGCAAGGAAAAAGATACTTACTATCTTAAGGAAGCGCATGAGTGTTGGAAAAAAGCTAAAAATATGGAAAGGGCTGCCAAGGCCTTGGAAAAATATGCTAAGGAGGAACCTTGGTTCTGGGAGGATGTTGCAAAGTTGTATGAGAAAATTAGAAAACCTAGGAAAGCTAAAGAAGCTTGGCAGAAAGCTTTAGATTATTATTTACAAGAGGTTAAAGAGGAAGGGGTTTTCTGGGAGGATGTTGCAAAGATTTATGAAAAGCTGGGCAATAAGGAAAAATCTAGGGAAGCTTATGAAAAGTTTTTGGAGTATTGTATTAACGAAGCTAAGGAAGATGAAGCTTGGTGGAAGCATGTTGCCGAAACTTATGAAAAATTGGGCAAAAAAGAAAAAGCAAAAGAAGCTTGGAAAAAATATAAAGAATATAAAAATAAAATACAAAGCAAAATGAAGTAATCATGGCACGCAAATATAATCCTTTCCTAGAAAAAATTCATATTGCACTTTATCACATCTATGCAATTTTACGTGAAGCAGGGTATGATAGCAAATATTTTAGGAAATATGAAAAGGAAAGGATAACTCTTACAAGAGGGCATATGAAGGGTATAGGACTTCTTGCTAGTGGAATAATGGAAATACTAAAAGGTGAGAAGGTAGAGATCAAGTTCCCCAAAAAAGAAAAAGATCTTTTGAAGGATATTCATATGGTGCTTTACGAAATTTTCAAGGTTTTGGATGATGTTTTCTCTAAGCTGGGATATAAAAACAAATATTTCGAAAGATACAAGAAAGAAGGAGGATGCCCCTATATCTCTCAAAAGAAGGAATATCATAAGAAATGTGTAGAGCTTCTTGTTGACGGGCTTCTGGGAATAGGTGAGATCAAGCAAGAGGTTGTTGCGGAAATTAAGAAAAAAATTAAAAAGAGAAGGTGAAAGCATAGTACTGGGAATATGGATAGATACTCAAGACAAGTTGGAGTTATAGATCAGGAGAAGCTTAGCAATCTACAGTAACAATTGTTGGAATTGGTGGAATAGGCAGCAATACTGAACTTGCTTAGCAAGGGTTGGTATAAATTAAGGCTAATAGACTATCAAAAAGTAGAACCAAGCAATTTAAATAGACAAGTTTTGTATGAAGAATAAGATCTAGGAAAATATAAAGTTAAAGCTGCCAAAGAGAGGCTCAAAAGTATTAATAGCGATGTTCAGATAGAAATCTTTTGCAAAGAAATTACATGTGAAAAAGATGCTATGGAATTGCTTGAAGGTATTGTAATAGACGGATTGGATAACTTTGAAGCAAGAATGATTGTCAATAAAGTATGTTGCTCAAAAAGATTACCTTTCGTTCACGGAGCTGTTGAGGGGTTTGAAGGCAGAGTAATGACAGTTCTACCTGGGCATGCTTGCTTAAAATGTCTTTATGCTAAAATACCTAGCAAAAAAAGCTAATATAAATGTTATAGGAACAATTGCTGGGGTTGTAGGATGCTTACAGGCAAATGAAGCTATAAAAATAATTTCTCGAGTAGGAAATCTACTTATTGACAAACTTTTGGTTATTGATTTGAAGGAAATGTCGTTTGACACTATTAGCGTTAAGAAAAATGTAAACTGCGATCATTGCTCAAAGAGAAACTAAAAATTTCAGATATTACTCAGCTTTATACCTAACTTTTCAAGTTTATCTTTAGCCCATATAGCAGCTTTTTTAACGTACTTTCTTCTATCCTTTAATCCTTCCCTAATTAAAGGTAGAAACTCTTTAAATTTACCCTCATTAGCTTTTTTATTACTCATTGCAAGCTTCGCTATTAAAGCCAAACCAGCCCTCTTAACAAACTCTTCATCATCTTTACAAAATTCCTTCGCTATTTCATATGCATAATTTGTTCTCCAAAGTAAGTTTAGAACAAACTGGTCGCACAGATCCCAGTTATCAATATCTTTAACCCATTCGTAAGCAAATTCTCTTTTAAATTCTTTGGGATCCGCTATCATAGTAGCAAGAATTTTGGCTTCAAGGATATTTGTTCTCCATAACTCTAGAGCTAATTCTGTATTCTTTCCAATCCCCTTCGCAAGTTTTCTAAGCTTCGTTCTTGAAATTCCCAAAATTTCATATCTGGTGATAATACCGAATCTTCTAGCAGTTTCTATACCTTTCTCGTTTTTCATTTCTTTCAACTTTTTTATTATCTTATTTCTTATAGTATCCCCCATTTTATGTTGTACTTTTTGCAAATGCTTTTAGCGGAGCTGTAAAATCTATCTTTATACTCTCTGATTGGGGAAAATCCTTTATAAAGTATTTTATATTTCCTGACCAAATTTGGAAAACGTTTCCCCAAAACTTTTAGGTAAATCTCCTTTCCTTTTCCGTATAAAGTTAAATCTCCAAAGAAAACGTAATCAACATTAAATTCCTTAGCAGTTTTGACCATTTCCTCCATTTGCTCTTCAGAATCTGAAATGAAGGGTAATAATGGAATAAAAGCCATACCAACTTTGAATCCAAGGTCTTTTAATTCCTTTATAGCATTCAATCTTTCCTCTATCTTTGAAGCATTTGGTTCGAATATTCTTCTAACTCTCTCATCCAAAGTTGAGAAGGAAAAGGTTATTAAAACACCGCTACATATCTTATCCCTGAGGTCCTCTGGTAATATAGCATTTTTATCTATCTCCTTTAGGAAATCCACATCTCTTAAAATTAAAGGGGACTTCGTTAGGCAATGAACTGGAAACCTGTATTTTGCGATTATCTCTAGACACCTTCTTGTAATTTCATATTTTTCCTCCACACGCATCCACGGTTCTGTTGCGGGAGATAAGGCTATAAATCCATATTCCTTATTCCTAGCTCTTCTGCGAAGCTCCCTTTCTAATAAAGTTGGAGCATTAATCTTGAACGGCTAGGCCATTTTTTATGTTTTCTCCATATTTGCTTCCTCTAATATAGCAATAAATGCAGTTGAATTCGCAAAGTTGATAGGGATTCAAGGAATAATCGTCTAGAAACCAGGAATCTCTTCTCTTATGCTTGTTTAGGATTGTTTTTGCAAAAATTTCCCTTACCATCATATCTCCTAAAAAATAAAATTATGAAGAGGAAAGGATATCATTTCTTCTCTCTCGGTTCGAACGCTTTTGCTGGGCATTTCTCAACAGGCATATCTGCTGGAACCACATGTCCAAAGCAATCCCCTTTTGTTTCGTCTATAGGCTTATAGTATTTACAATCTTTACACGTATACCTTTTCCTCCATTCTTTCTCTAACCTCTTGAAGAATTCTTCATCCTTCTGAATTAGAAACATGAGCTTGTCCATCTTATCAAGCTTAATAAGGGTTAATCCGGCGTCATCTTTCCTCTTTAAGACAATAAATTTATCCCCAGTTTTTATGTTCAAATCCTTTCTGAGATCCACAGGAATTACAAGTTGACCTTTTTCGCTAACTGTAGTAATTCATAAACTATCCTTTGCTTTGCGCAAACTCCTTTGTTAGTAAGATTTGACTTACTCTTCATAATAATCTTACTTATATACTACTATTTATAAGGTTCCTGAGATGTAAAAATCGCTTAATAGGAAATCATCGAAATATCCTTCAACAATTGTTGATTTTTAAGTTTTTCTAAAATCTTTTTCATTATTTCTGGATGTTTTTGTAAAACTCCTGTGCTGAAAGTAATTGAGAATCTATAAGAATACAGCAAGGAATGTGCCCAAATAGCTATTGTTCTTGTGGAAAATTGACTTAAATCAGTCTTGCCACGACGTTATCCTCTTGCAATTGAACTCTTTAACAACTCTTTTAATGTAATTATAATTCTAAGCATTATATGCTAAAACCACGAGCATTTTTACTACCGTGTTTCCGATATTTAAAACAGTAACCAATTTTTGAATTTTCATAGTAATAAAAAACCGAATTGAACGAAAAATATATTCGGAGGGAAGAAAATAACCGAATAACTCTTAAAAAATTTAGAATATTTCGGAATGGGGTTCAGAATTCTTTCTTACTTTTGGCCTTTTTTGTATAAGGAGCCTGTCAACCTATGCTAATTCTCAAAAGTCAAAAAGTTAATAAGGGGGCGAAGCCCCCTAAGATTTTTGGCAAAACTGGTAAAGAGGCGAGCAAAATGCAAGCACTTGAAT